>OGPQ01000994.1_pt1 | contig 21745 bp, 19 predicted proteins | sample 1552971 | NCBI WGS metagenome assembly OGPQ01 (sample SAMEA2580232, study PRJEB22360) | human gut metagenome | biome: human gut; feature: human-associated habitat; material: faeces | place: Denmark | collected 2008/2010 | reverse complement strand
CAGTCTACAGGTTCTAAAGTCTATGTTCCAAGTGAATCTTGGCCAATCTTCTATCAGTTTGATGAACCGCAAAATGCATTACTAAAGGTGGATGCCACTTCGAATATGACTCGTGTTGGAAAAGAAGCAGCTACTATCTTAAATACAAATGTTTCTTCTTCCAGTGTTCAATATAAAGCACAAGATTTATTAAAGCAGGCTAAAGATATTCAAAATCTTTCTAAATCCACAAATGCGATGTTGATCTGGATTGCCGGAATTTCTTTACTAGTCGGTGGTATTGGGGTTATGAACATCATGCTTGTAACAGTAACCGAAAGAACGAAAGAAATTGGTCTTAAAAAAGCGATTGGTGCAAGAAAGAATAGAATTCTTGCCCAGTTCTTAACTGAAGCGGCGGTACTTACAAGTTTAGGTGGTATCATTGGTACGATTACAGGTATTGCCTTAGCTGAAATTATCGGAAAGATATCTAATGTTCCGATTGCTATCAGTATACCGGCCGTAATCCTTGCTATTGCCTTTTCCACAGTTATCGGAGTTGTATTTGGATTATTACCGGCAGTAAAAGCTGCAAACTTAGATCCAATCGTTGCATTACGTCATGAATAGTGCTATGATACTAAAGCTAAAAAGCAAATATCTGTAATAGAGAAATCATTTGTACGGATATACGGGCAGAGAATATGGTTTTGAATATCAATGTATCCGTACATGCCAACTCTATATTTTGTAGATATATTACAAAATTACAGGAATAGAATGTAGATAAGATTAATAAAGAACGATAGGTAACAGGAGAAAAACGATGGGTAAATATTTTGGAACAGATGGTTTCCGTGGCGAAGCAAACGTAGATTTAACTGTAGAACATGCATATAAAGTCGGACGTTATATTGGATGGTATTTTAACCAGAAGTCAAGCAGCAGAGCAAAGATTGTCATCGGTAAGGATACAAGAAGAAGCAGCTATATGTTTGAGAATGCTTTAGTAGCAGGATTGACAGCATCTGGAGCAGATGCATATATGCTTTATGTAACAACGACACCAAGTGTGGCTTATGTCGTAAGAACAGAACAGTTTGACTGCGGGATCATGATCTCAGCAAGCCACAATCCATACTATGATAATGGGATCAAATTGATCAATGCCAAAGGGCATAAGATGGAAGCAGAAGTTGAAAATGAGATCGAAGCATATATTGATGGGGAGATCCATGAAATCCCATTTGCAACAAAGAAAGAGATTGGACGAGCAAAAGACTATGCAGCCGGAAGAAATCATTATATCGGATATCTGATCTCTACAGCAACAAGATCATTTAAAGGTGTCAAAGTCGGATTAGATTGCTCTAACGGAAGCTCATTTGCGATCGCAGAGAATGTATTTAAAGCACTTGGTGCAGAGACACATGTGATCAATAATGAACCAGATGGAACAAATATCAATACAAACTGTGGATCTACACATATCGAGATCTTACAGGGATATGTAAAAGAAAACCACTTAGATGTTGGATTTGCATATGATGGAGATGCAGACCGTTGTATCGCAGTCGATGAGAATGGACAGGTTGTCGATGGAGATCTGATCCTTTATGTATGTGGACAGTATCTGAAGAAACACGGAGACTTGAACAATAATACAGTTGTTACAACTGTAATGTCCAATCTTGGATTATATAAAGCGTTTGATGCAGCAGGAATTGCTTATGAGAAGACTGCTGTTGGAGACAAATATGTTAATGAGAATATGGTGAAGAATGGTCACGCATTAGGTGGAGAACAGTCTGGACATATCATTTTCAGCAAGTTTGCAACAACAGGAGATGGTATTTTAACATCCTTAAAGATCATGGAAGCAATGATCGAGCAGAAACAAAGCCTTGCACAGTTAGCAGAACCCGTTGAGATCTTCCCACAGATTCTTGAAAATGTCCGTGTATATGACAAAGCAGTTGCACAGGCAGATGAAGACGTACAGAAAGCAGTTAAGGAAGTAGAAGCAGAACTTGGAGATGAAGGAAGAATTCTTGTACGTGAGAGTGGAACAGAACCATTAGTACGTGTTATGGTTGAGGCAAGAAGCCATGAGATCTGCCGTGAGAAAGTAGATAAAGTGGTCAAAGTTTTAAGAGAGAAAGGTCACGTAATCAAATAATCTATGGAAAAATTATATGCGGATATAATTATTAATATTTCACATGAGGCACTGGATAAGGTGTTTGCCTATAAGGTGCCTTTTTCCATGATCAAGGATATTCGGGTGGGACAGCAAGTCGTTGTCCCATTTGGACGTTCTAATAAGGAACAGACGGGATATGTAGTCAATCTTTCACGGACAGTTGACTATGATGAGAGTAAAGTCAAAGAAATCTTAAGGATTGAGACGGATCATGTTGGTGTGGAGTCAAATATGATCGAGTTAGCTGCGTGGATCAGAGAGAATTATGGATCAACAATGATCCAGGCATTAAAAACCGTACTTCCAGTGCAGGAAAAAGTTGCACGAAAAGCGAGAAAATACATTGAGCTATGCATTGAGAAAGTGCATGGACCAGCGATGCTTGATGAATATTTCAGTAAGCATTATGTGGCGAAAGCAAGACTTCTTGCAGCTTTATTAGACCATGGGAAGATCTCATGGGAAATGGCATCGAAAGATCTAAAGATTTCAAAAAGTACAGTAGACAGCATGGAAAGAGAAGGAATTCTTCATGTTGTGACAGAATATTATTACCGGAATCCTGGAGAGTTCAGTATAGCAAAAGCAGAAGCGCATGTGTTAAATGAACAGCAACAGGAACTGATCGATGAATTTCGGGAAGATTTTTTAAGAGAAGACCACAAAACCTATCTTTTACATGGAATCACAGGAAGTGGGAAGACAGAAGTTTATCTCGCAGCGATCGAAGAAGTGATCAAACAGGGAAAACAGGCAATCGTCCTGATCCCAGAGATCGCACTGACTTATCAGACGGTTACAAGGTTTACCAAACGATTTGGAGAGCGTGTATCAATTCTGAATTCACGATTATCCAAAGGTGAGAGATACGATCAGTGGCTTCGTGCACAGAGGGGAGACGTGGATGTGATTATTGGACCACGCTCTGCATTGTTTGTTCCATTTCTGAATCTTGGGCTGATTGTGATCGATGAGGAACATGAAGGCAGTTACAAGAGTGAACAAACTCCCAAATACCATGCAAGAGAAGTTGCGATCAAGAAAGCACAGATGGAAGGTGCATCGGTGATCTTAGGTTCGGCGACACCATCAGTTGAGAGTTATAAACATGCACTGGATGGAACTTATCGGCTGTGGGAGTTGAGCCAAAGAAGCAGTGTTACCGCAAGTCTATATTGAAGATCTAAGAGAAGAATTAAAAGCGGGAAACCGCAGCATGTTCAGCCGAAGACTGAAAGAACTGATAAAGGATCGTTTGAATAAAGGTGAACAGATCATGTTGTTCTTAAACCGGCGTGGTTATGCGGGATTCGTTTCATGCAGAAGCTGTGGTCATGTCATGGAATGTCCTCATTGTGATATTTCTATGACATATCACAGAGATGGAAGACTGCGCTGCCATTATTGCGGATATGAACAGCCGATGCTGAAGGTTTGTCCAGAGTGTGGAAGTCCGTATATTGGAACATTCGGTCTTGGAACCCAGAAAGTGGAAGCTGCATTATACAAAGAATTTCCACAAGCAAAAGTGCTTCGTATGGATATGGATACGACGAAGAGAAAAAATAGTCATGAACAGATCTTATCGGCATTTTCTGATGGAGAAGCAGATATTTTAGTGGGAACACAGATGATCGTCAAAGGACATGATTTTGCGAATGTAACATTGGTAGGAGTTTTGGCAGCAGATCTTTCCCTGCATGCCAATGATTACCGGGCAGGAGAAAGAACATTCCAGTTATTGACACAGGCTGCGGGAAGAGCAGGAAGAGGCGACAAACCAGGAGAAGTAGTGATCCAGACATATTCCCCAGAACATTACAGTATCCAGACTGCAGCTAAACAGGATTATCACGCATTTTACAAAGAAGAGATTAGCTACCGAAGCTTGATGAGATATCCACCAGAATGGCAGATGTTGGTCGTATTTGCATCAGGAGAAGATAAAGCATGGCTTGATAAAGTAATGGATGCGATGGCAAATGTAGTAAAACATATGGATCTGATGGTGATCGGGCCGAGCGAGGCAGGATTTGGCAAGATCAATGATCAATACCGCAAAGTGATATATATTAAGAATAAAGATTACGAGACACTGGTGAAAGCAAAGAACCGTCTGGAACAGTGGATCGATTTAAATAAGATCAGGAAAAATTTACTGGTCAATTTTGATTTTAACCCAATGAACAGTTATTAAAAGAAAGGGAGAACAATTATGGCAATTCGACAGATTCGAGTATTAGGAGACGATGTTTTAAGAAAAAAATGTAAAGAAGTAAAAGAAATGACACCAAGAATGCATACATTAGTAGAAGATATGTATGATACAATGTATGAAGCAATGGGTGTTGGTCTTGCAGCACCTCAGGTTGGAATCTTAAAAAGAATCGTAGTCATTGATACTGGAGAAGAGGGAGAATGTGTAACTCTTGTCAATCCAGTGATCACACTGAAAGAAGGAGAGCAGGTAGGAGAAGAAGGATGTTTAAGCCTTCCAGGAAAAGTAGCAGTTGTGAAACGTCCAGATCATGTGATCTGTGAAGCATTTGATGAAGATATGAATCCGATCACAGTAGAAGGATTTGGATTATTTGCAAGAGCGCTCTGTCATGAAACAGATCATTTGGATGGAATTTTATATCCAGATGTAGCAGAAGAACCAGCAAGAGACGTCACGATGGAAGAGGTAGAATAAGATGAAAGCAGTATTTATGGGAACACCGGAGTTCGCAGTACCAACACTGCAGGCACTGATCGATCACCATGAAGTGCTTGCTGTTGTGACACAGCCGGATAAACAAAGAGGTAGAGGAAAGAAGATGCAGTTTCCTCCAGTCAAAGAAAAAGCAGTGGAATATGATATCCCAGTATATCAGCCACAGAGAGCCAGAGATGAGGAATTCATTGAAGAGTTAAAAAACCTCAACCCAGATGTGATCGTTGTTGTTGCTTATGGACAGATCTTACCAGAAAGTATCTTAAATATTCCAAAGTATGGATGTATCAATGTTCATGGATCACTCCTTCCAAAATACAGAGGAGCAGCACCAATCCAGTGGGCAGTTCTTGATGGAGAAGAAAAGACAGGAATCACAACCATGTATATGGAAAAAGGATTAGATACCGGAGATATGATCGATAAAGCAGAAGTTGTTTTAGATAAGAAAGAAACAGCTGGTTCTCTGCATGATAAATTGATGGTATTAGGAGCAAATTTATTATTAGAAACATTAAAGAAATTAGAAGATGGAACAGCCGTCAGAGAAAAACAAAATGACGAAGAAAGCTGTTATGCAAAAATGCTAAGTAAAGATATGGGACAGATTGATTTCACAAAATCAGCAAGAGAAATCGAATGTCTGATCCGTGGAATGAATCCATGGCCAAGTGCTTATACATCCTTAGATGGAAAGACAATGAAAGTCTGGGAAGCAGATGTGCTTGATGCACAGAGTAAAGAAGAACCAGGAACGATCGTAGAAGTCAACAAAAAAGAGATCATCGTAGCAACAGGAAGCAATGATCTTGCACTTCATGAGATTCAGCTGGCAGGAAAGAAACGTATGCAGGTACAGGCATTTTTACTTGGATATCAAGTAGAAGCCGGAACAAAATTAGGAGAATGATACGATGCAAAATCCGAGAGAATGTGCATTGGATGTACTGATCAAAGTAGATAAAAAAGAAGAATTATCACACATCGCAATTTCAAATGTATTAGAAAAATACCAGTTTTCTGAAAAAAGAGACCGTGCATTTTTTACAAGACTGGTGGAAGGAACTTTAGAGCGTCAGATCACGATCGACTATGTTGCAGATCAGTTCTCAAAGACGAAGATCAGAAAATGTAAACCACTGATCCGTGCATTGCTTCGTATGGGAATCTATCAGATTCTTTATATGGATCAGGTTCCAGATTCTGCTGCATGTAATGAGGCAGTGAAACTTGCAAAGAAACGAGGATTTTCCCGATTATCAGGTTTTGTGAACGGTGTACTTCGTAATATTTCAAGGAAGAAAGATGAGATCCAATATCCATCAAGAGAGAAGAATCTTGAGACATATTTATCAGTTGCTTATTCTATTCCAGAATGGATCATAAAATTCTTTCAGAAGACATATGATAACGAAACAGTAGAGAAGATCATAGCTTCTTATCTGGAAGAGAGAAAAACAACATTATGTTGTCTGATCTCCAAGGGTGGGAAAGAAGCTGTCAGAAAAGAACTGGAAGCAGAAGGCGTTACAGTAGAAGATGGAAGTTTGATCGAAAATGCAGTGCAGATCTCAGATTATGATTTTTTGTATCGTTTGAAAGCATTTCGTGAAGGAAGTTGTTATGTACAGGATGAAAGTTCCATGTTGTGTGCCAAACTTGCCAGTGTCCAGAAAGAGCAGTTTGTGATGGATCTTTGCAGTGCACCAGGTGGTAAGTCCTTATATGTTGCAGATCAGCTGAAGGGAAGCGGGCGAGTGTTATCAAGGGATCTTACGGAATACAAGACAGATCTGATCGAAGATAACATTGATCGTGTTGGATTTACGAATATGGAATCCGAAGTATTTGATGCGAGAGTGTTGGATGAAGAACATATTGAAGCTGCGGATATTGTAATCGCAGATGTACCATGTTCAGGACTTGGAATCATGGGAAAGAAAAATGATATTAAATACCACATTTCAGAAGAAGGCATGAAGGATCTTGTGAAGTTGCAGCGAGAGATTCTTGCGAATGCAGTGCAATATGTCAAGCATGGAGGTACATTGATCTATAGTACCTGCACGATCAATCCAGCAGAGAATGAAGAAAATTTCCGATGGATTCTTGATCACTTTGATTTTGAAGCAGTTGATATTACAAAAGAACTGCCAAAGGATCTAAAGATTGAAACTGCCCAAGAAGGATTTATTCAGTTGTTGCCAGGAATACATCCATGTGATGGATTCTTTATTGGTAAATTAAGGAGAAAATAAAGTTATGGATTTAAAATCAATGACACTTCAAGAGATGCAGGAATATATGGAATCCATTGGTGAGAAGAAATTCCGTGCAAAACAGATTTATGAATGGTTTCACAAACATCTTGCTCTGTCTCTTGATGAGATGAATAATGTACCAAAAAAATTAAAAGAAAAGATCGAACAGACGCAGGAGATTTATGGTGTAAAACCTGTAGACTGCTTTATTTCAAAAATCGATGGTACAAGAAAATACTTATTTGAGTTATATGATGGGAATATTATCGAAAGTGTTTTGATGAAGTATAAACATGGAAATTCTGTCTGCATTTCATCTCAGGCAGGGTGCCGTATGGGATGTAAGTTTTGTGCATCTACGCTTGGAGGATTAGATCGTAATCTGACGCCATCTGAAATGCTTTCACAGATTTATTATATTCAAAGAGATACAGAAGAAAGAGTATCAAATGTTGTCATGATGGGAACAGGGGAACCGATGGATAATTATGATAACGTATTGAGATTTTTAGAACTGATCACATCAGAGGATGGATTAAATATCAGTCAGAGAAATATTACGATCTCAACGTGCGGGATCGTGCCAAAGATCAAAGAACTTGCTCAGAAACATTTACAGATCACATTGGCCATTTCTCTTCACTCACCAAATGATGAGATGAGAAGAGGACTGATGCCGATCGCAATGAAATATTCAATCGATGAGCTGCTAGATGCATGTCATTATTATTTTAAAGAGACAAACCGTAGGATGACATTTGAATACAGCCTTGTGGCAGGGGTTAATGACCAGCCAGTTCATGCAGAAGAATTAGCAGGCAGATTGAAAGGTTTTCCATGTCATGTAAACCTGATTCCAGTTAATCCGATCAAAGAGCGTGATTTTAAGCAATCTATGCCGAAATCCGTTATGGAATTTAAAAAGATACTTGAAAAAAATCGTGTAAATGTTACCATAAGAAGAGAAATGGGCGCAGATATCAATGCGGCCTGTGGACAGCTTAGAAGAAAAAAACTGCAGTCAAGATTGTAAAGGAGAACGATATGCGATCCGTAGGAGCTTCACATATAGGCAAGGTAAGGACAGAGAATCAGGATAGGATTTTCTTTCATGACCAGCCTGTTGGGAACTTAAAAAATCTTTATATCGTGGCAGATGGAATGGGAGGACACCGTGCCGGTGGGCATGCCTCCTCTTTTGCAGTGGAACGATTTGTACAGCTGATCGAGGAATCGAAACAGACCGATCCGATCGAATTAATGAAATCATCCATTGCATCTGTGAATCAGGAAATGATCGCAGAAAGCCAGAGTAATGAAGAATATAGGGGAATGGGAACAACATTCGTTGCAGCAACCATCTCTGATGGGAAAGTAACGGTTATGAATATTGGTGATAGTAGATTATATTATGGAAATCAAGAATTAACACAGATTACAGTGGATCATTCTTATGTGGAAGAACTGATTCATGCAGGAATCATGGAAAGAGAGGAAGGAAGATTCCATCCAAAGAAGAATGTCATCACAAGAGCACTAGGTACCGTAATGGCGACACCAGATTTCTTTGAGTTTGATGCCAAAGATGGATATTTGCTTTTGTGCAGTGATGGACTTTCCAATATGATATCCGACGAAGAATTGAAGGAACTTCTTCTTGATCACAGTCAGATTGCCAATAAGGTCAACCAGATGATCACCCGTGCGAACGAGTACGGAGGAAAAGACAATATTTCATTGGTAATTGTGGATTTAAAGAGATGAGGTGAATGATAGATGTTAGAGATTGGCACGATGCTGTCAGGCCGTTATGAAGTGCTAAAGCGCGTTGGAAGCGGTGGAATGGCAGACGTTTATATGGCGAAAGATCATAAATTAAACCGGAACGTCGCAGTGAAGGTTTTAAAAAGTGAATACGTAGAAGATGAGAAATTTTTAAAGAAATTCGAGACAGAGGCACAGGCAGTTGCAAGGCTGTCTCATCCTAATATCGTGAATGTATACGATGTTGGAATTGAAGATGGGATCAATTATATTGTTATGGAGCTTGCAGAAGGGATGACTCTGAAAGAATATATCCGAAGAAAAGGGTATTTATCTCCGAAGGAGACGGTAGAGATTTCCCTGCAGATCGCGTCAGCGATCTCACATGCCCATAAGAATCATATTATTCATAGAGATATTAAACCACAGAATATTTTAGTTTCAGAGATCGGTAATGTAAAGGTCACAGACTTTGGAATTGCGAAGGCAACAAGCAGCAATACCGTTACATCAACAGCAACAGCGATGGGATCTGTGCATTACATTTCTCCAGAACAAGCAAAAGGAAGATTCTGTGATGAAAAAAGTGATATTTATTCTTTAGGTATCACGATGTATGAGATGGTAACAGGACATGTGCCATTTGATCATGAAAATGGTGTAACGATCGCATTGATGCATCTGCAGAATGAGATCACACCGCCAAGTCAGGTCAGAGATGGAATTCCAGACAGTTTAGAGAAGATCATTTTAAAATGTACAATGAAGAAGCCAGAAGACCGCTATCAGACAGCAGATGAATTGATCGCAGATCTGAAACTCGTGTTTGAAGATACTTCTGGTGAATATGTGGGAATTGTTCCAACGATCGATGATTCTCCAACGATCATGATCGATCAGAACGAACTGACACAGAGAATCCAGACAAATGATGACACACAGCCTGTGGAAGATTCAGATAGCAATGCATATCTGGAAGAGGATGATGAGGAAGAAGAAACAGGAATGAACTCAAAGATCGAGAAACTTGTCATTGTTCTTGCAGCAGTGGTAGGTGCGATCATTTTGATTTCTATTGTCGTATTTGTTGTCAAAAGTTCTGGATTATTCAAATCAGGAAAATCAACAACACAAAGTACGATCGCAGCAACAACAGAAGCCAAACATCACAATACTACAGAAAAATACACAGTTGATAATTATATCGGATTGTCTTTAGAAGCAGCTAGAGAGGCGATTGATAACAAGTTCAAGATCAACGTGACAGAAGAATATTCCGATACGTATGCAAAAGGACTGGTCATGCAGCAAGATCCAGAAAGCGATACGGAATTAGAAGAAGGAAAAACGATCAAGTTAGTTGTGAGCAAAGGACAGAAGATCGAAGATAAAGTTTCAGTACCTGATGTGCGAAGTAAGACGAAGTCTGGTGCACAGAGTGAATTAAAAGCAGCAGGACTCAAAGTCTCAATAAAAGAAGCTTACAGTGATGATGTTGCGAAAGGAGAAGTTATCTCTCAGACTCCATCACATGGAAGTAAAGTTTCGAAAAATACAACTGTTGTGATCACAGTCAGCAAAGGCAAGAAGGAAGATCAGACGGTCAGCGTTCCAAATCTTCGTTATTACACGGAATCTGAAGCAAGTCAGGAACTGCAAAGATTCGGATTATCATTGGGAAGTGTTTTAACAGAATATAGTGACAGTGTGGAAAAAGGACTTGTCATTCGTCAGAGGATCAGTTCTGGAAGCAAGGTTAAGAAGGGAACAGCCGTTGGGATCTATGTCAGTCTTGGACCTCGTCAGACAGCGACAACAGCGGATGAAGAATCAACAACAACAGATGAAGAATAAAGGAAAAGCAGGTGCAGGAGATATTTCATGCAAGGAAAGATCATAAAAGGAATCGCAGGATTTTATTACGTACAGACAGAAGATAAATTATATGAATGTAAGGCAAAAGGAATCTTCCGAAACAAGAAGATGAAACCGTTAGTCGGAGACAATGTAGAAATCGATATTTTAGATGAGGCAGAGCAGGAAGGAAATATTACAAAGATCTATGAGAGACATAACGAGCTGATCCGTCCAGCTGTGTCAAATGTAGATCAGGCACTGATCATATTTGCAGCAAAGAATCCAAAGCCAAATTATAATCTGTTAGATCGTTTTCTGATGATGATGGAGAAACAGGATGTTCCTGTGATCGTCTGCTTTAACAAGGTAGATCTTGCAAAAGAAAAAGAACTGAAATTATTAGAGAAAGTCTACGAAAACTGTGGACATATCGTTCGTTTTATCAGCGTTAAGGAAGAAGAAGGAATTGATGAGATCAGGGAACTGATCCACGGTAAGACGACGGTTCTTGCTGGACCATCGGGGGTCGGAAAATCATCTTTGATGAACCTTCTGCAGCCAGAGGCACAGATGGAAACAGGGGAAGTCAGTGAGAAGATCAAGCGAGGGCGTCATACAACAAGACATTCAGAGCTGATACGTATCGAGAAAGATACGTATGTCCTAGACACCCCAGGGTTTAGTTCTTTATTCATTCATATGTTTGAAGAAGATGAGATCAAAGACTATTTTCAGGAATTCGCACCATATGAAGATGAATGCCGATTCCAGGGATGCAGTCATACACATGAACCAGACTGTGGAGTGAAAAAGGCATTGGAAGAAGGAAAGATCTCAAAGATCCGTTATGATAATTATGTAAATATTTATACAGAACTAAAAGAAAAGAGAAAATGGTAATGCGAGTATTGATTTTAACAGGCGGAACAGTCGAAGAAAATTTCGCGAAAGACTATATCAGTAAATGGAACCCAGATCAGGTTATTACAGCTGATAAAGGACTGCTTTATGCTAAGAGACTGAATATAAAACCAGATATTATTTTAGGTGATTTTGACAGTTGCAGTAAGGATATAATGCAAGAATTTTCAACAGACAAGAAGATTATCGTACCATGTGAAAAAGACGATACTGATACAGGACTTGCAATACAAAAAGCAATTGAGACAGGTGCAGATGAAATCCTTATGATAGGTGGAACTGGAACAAGACTCGATCATGTTATGGGCAATTTCGGACAGTTGTTTTACGCACACAGCAAAGGTGTGAAGGCAGAACTTGTTGATGCAAACAATCGTATCAGGGTTTTAAATCATGAAGATACAATATCAAAGAAAGACCAGTTTGGTAAATATGTATCTTTGATACCAATATATGAGACACGAGGTGTCACACTAACAGGATTTAAATATCCATTAAAAGACCATACATTAGTGTTTGAGCAATCGCTCGCGATCAGTAATGAATTAGAAGCAGAAGAAGGAATCATTTCATTTAGTGAAGGAAAACTGCTTCTGATAGAAAGTAGAGATTGAGGTTATACAAGATGAAGAAAGAAAAAGTAACAACAAACAAAGTAACAAGTAAGCTTGAAAAGGTTCTCTGGGCTGTTCTGATCCTGATGTTTATCGTATCATTGATCGGAATGTTTTTAGGACAATATATGGATGGTAACGTATTCTATAAAATGTGTGTGATCATGACAGTATTAGCTGCCGCCATTTTATCAGCAGAACGTTTTTATTTTGGAAAAGAAATGGGAAGAGATATGCCAGAAGCATTTAAGATCGGTTACTGGCTGATCATCGCATGGGCAGTGATCTTACTGATCCACGCAGCAGGACTGGCATTTTTACCATTTTTAATGGAACTTGAATACAGAGTATTATGGGTAGTGGTTCCAACGGTCAGCTTATTATGGATGACAAGATATATCTTCGGAGACAACCTAGACTGGGATAAGACAGACAAGAAGGGTTGGAAAGAAGGAAGAATGAACTACTCTCAGAAGAGCAATGAGAAGAATATCGGGAGATAGAACATGAATTACAAACAGGCAAAGATCGCTGATTCAGCAAAAGTAGCAAAAGAAACTGTTTTAGTTGGGAATATTACTATAGGAGAAGAATCTACGGTACTGTTCTTTACAGCAATGCGCTGTGAAGGAGAAGAGTCTATTGTGATCGGAAATCAGAGTAATATACAGGAAAATTGTACGATCCATGTAGATGAAGGGAATAGTGTAAAAATCGGCGATGGAGTGACAGTTGGACATAACAGCGTGATCCATGGATGCCAGATCGGAGATAATTCCATGATCGGGATGGGATCTGTTGTTATGAATGGAGCAAAGATCGGTAATCACTGCTTGATCGGGGCAGGAAGTCTTGTAACACAAAATACAGTGATCCCAGATAGATCTTTAGTTATGGGAAGTCCAGCAAGAGTCAAACGTACATTGACAGAGGACGAGATCAAATATCTTGAGGGAAGCAGAGAAGAATATGTAGAAGTAGGAAAGCTGCTTCGAGAAGATGGGATACTTTAAGAATAAGTTAGAAATGGAAGGTATGGAATGAAACCTGGAATAAAAGATGTGGCAAAAGTAGCGGGAGTTTCTCCCACAACAGTATCCAGGGTATTAAATAACCGAGGATACATCAGCGAAGAAACAAGAAAAAAAGTATATGATGCTATGGAAGAGATCAATTATTATCCAAATGAGATTGCCAGAGCGTTGTTAAATAACAGAACGTATTTTGTCGGGGTTATCGTTCCTACTGTAACATCACCATTTCATGGAGAAGTTGTAGAACAGATAGAATATTATTTATCACAGAAAAATTATAAGATGCTTCTGTGTAACAGCAAAAATCAGATGGATACAGAGAAAGCCTATATTGATATGCTAAGACGCAATCAGGTAGATGGAATGATCGTTGGAACACATAACGCAGTCGTAGAGACATACTCCAAGTTAAAGATGCCAGTCGTAGGAATTGACCGTTATCTTGGAGAACATATTCCAGTCGTTTCATGTGATAACTATGCAGCAGGGCAGATGGCAACTAGACATTTGATCGATAAAGGATGTCAGCACATTTTATGTATCCGAGGAAACAGTAAATTAAAGATGCCAGGTAACAATCGAAGTCAGGCTTATATTCAAGAGATGGAGAAAGTAGGGCTTCCTCAGATGATTTTAGAAGTACCGTTCATCATGGAGAATGTGGAGAAGCAAAAACTTATTTATGATATGTTAAATGCACACCCTGAGATTGACGGTATTTTTGCAGGAGATGATTCGCTTGCAGTGATTGCACTTCATATCGCAAGGCAAAAAGGAATCAATATTCCGAAAGATCTAAAGATCATCGGAGTAGATGGAACAAAGCAGATTTTAGGATTTGTTCCAGAACTGACAACGATCCAGCAGCCAGTTAAACAGATTGCAAAGGTAGCGGTGGATAAGCTGATCGATCTGATTGAAGGAAAAACAGCAGAAAGCTGCATGGATCTTCCAGTAAAATTACTGGAAGGACAGACAACATAACAGAGAATAAAAAAGGAAGAGAAAATACTACTCTTCCTTTTTTGATGCCTAAAAATATGCTAGAACGTACAAAATAAGATAAGTTTTATGCAAAACTACCAAAAATCACCCAAATATTTTGTGCAAAAATTAATATGGTAACGATTGACATATGAAAACGTTTGACATATAATAAAGCCATAGAAAGCAACAAGGTAAATCAAAGAAAGGATTAAATTATGTATCAGTTATATTATCAGCCAGAAGGTATTTGGGTAGGAGATATTATGCCTTATGGAAAAGAAGGTCAGTTTTATGTATATCATCAGAGAGATACAAGAAATCCAGGACCTTTTGGAGAACCATTCGGTTGGGCATTAGCAACAACAAAAGATTTTGTAGATTACAAAGACTATGGAGAAAGCTTAAAGCGTGGAACGGATGAAGAAGCAGATCAGTTCATCTATGCAGGAAGTGTTTTTGAAACAGAGGCAGGATTTCATGCATTTTATACAGGATATAATAGAGAATTCTTAAAGGCAGGAAAGACATCACAGACATTGCTTCACGCTACAAGCAAAGATGGGATCACATGGGAGAAATCGAAAGAAGCATTAGAGATTCCTCCACAGGAAGGATATGATAAGAGAAACTGGAGAGATCCATTTGTCCTATGGGATGAGGAAAGAGAAGAATATCTGTTGATCCTTGGAGCAAGAAAGGGAGAAGATAAGAGAAAACAGACAGGACGTCTCGTACATTTCACATCAAAAGATTTAAAGAAATGGGAATTTAAAGGAGATTTCTGGGCACCAGGAATCTACACAATGTTTGAGATGCCAGAGATCTTTAAGATGGGAGACTGGTGGTATCTTGTATTCTCAGAATACAGTGAGGGTAATAAAATCCATTACAGAAGAAGCAAGAACCTATACGGGCCTTGGGAAGCACCATTTGATGATGCATTTGACGGTAGAGCATACTATGCAGGACGTACAGCATTTGATGGAGAACGAAGAGTACTTTTTGGATGGGTGCCAACAAGAATCGATAACGATGACAAGAACGCATACTTGTGGGGAGGAACTTTCGTGCCACACGAAGTATTCCAGAAAGAAGATGGAACACTTGGGGTAAAACCGGTAGACCAGATGATGGAAGCATTCGATGGTTGGAAAGATTTATTTAACCCTTGTATGAAAACGATTGACACAAAAGAAGAAACACTTCTTTGTGAAGATACAGGAAGCATCGCAGCATTCAAAACAACTGTAAAATTTGAAGAAGGAACGAAAGAATTTTCTATCAGATTTTACAAAGATGAAGAAACAGAAGTTTCATATGAATACAGATTCTTTGTGGAAGAAAATAAAGTTGTCTTTAACAAATGTCCAAATTATCCATGGTATCAGTGCTTTAACATTGGACTTGAGCGTCCGATCAAATTGGAAGCAGACAAAGAATATGAAATCTGTCTGATCATAGACCAGGATATTTCAACATTATATATTAATGGAACGGCATTAAATGCAAGATTATGTGATCATCCAGGAAATGGATTGGCACTGACAGTGACAGATGGTACACTAGAAGCGAAAAACACAAAAATAGCAACAAAAATAAACAAATAAAAAGAGAGAAATAAAGGAGACAAGTATAGATGGATTACAAAAAAATATCACAAGATGTGGTAGATCACGTTGGTGGGATCAGTAACATCAAAGGTGCGACACATTGTGTGACAAGACTTCGACTGATTTTAAATGATGAAACAAAATATGACCGTAAAGCATTAGAGAATATCGAAGGTGTTAAAGGTGTCTTATTTAATAGTGGGCAGCTGATGATCATTTTCGGAACAGGAACAGTTAACAATGTCTATGATGCATTTATTGAATTAACAGGTGTCAAAGAAATGTCTCAGTCTGATGCCAAGGCAGAAGGAATGAGCAAGATGGGAAAATTACAGCAGGGATTCAAAGTATTCTCTGATATATTTATTCCGATCATTCCAGCATTTGTTGCAGCAGCGATCCTGACTGGTGTCAAAGCATTATTGACAGCCAATGGATTATTTGGATTAGAGGGATCCTTAGCAGATCAGAGCAAACTTGTTGCAGATATTGCAGAATTCTTAGCGATCATGGCAACAACATTTAATTATCTGCCAATCCTTGTAATGTATAGTGCTGTCAAACGATTCGGTGGGAATCCGATCCTTGGTATCTTAGTCGGAATCGTTATGGTACATCCAGATCTTGTAAACCGTAATACATTCGTATTAGACCCATCTGCCGCAAGTTACTGGCATTTCGGACCATTAGCAATTGCAAAAGTTGCATTCCAGGGTGGAGTATTCCCAGCAATCTTAACCGCATGGTTTATGTCTAAAGTAGAAAAGATCGCACAGAAATATGTACCAGCTGTGGTATCATTTGTATTCGTACCAACAATTACTATTTTCTTTGCAAACGTAGCATTATTTACAGTATTCGGACCAGTTGGAAATATGATCGGTAACGGATTAGCAGCAGTGATCGATGTTTTATACAACAGTTTCGGAGCATTTGGAGCATTTGTCTTTGCAGCGTTATTACAGCCATTAGTAGTTACAGGAACACATCAGGCGATTCAGGGAATTGAAGCAAATCTGATCGCTACGACAGGATTTAACTACATTCAGGGAATCTGGTCTGTATCGATCATTGCACAGGGTGGTGGAGCCATCGGAATGTACTTGTTAGCGAAGAAACATTCTAAAGACAGAGATATCGCAATGTCAAGTTTCATTCCAACATTAGTAGGAATTTCAGAACCAGCCATCTTTGCTGCAAACTTAAAATATTCCGTGATCCCATTTGTATGTTCTTGCTTAGGAGCTGGATGTGGAGGAGCATTCATGAAACTTGCAGGCGTAAGAGCCATTGGACAGGGATTAACAGGAATATTAGGACTTCTGATCGTAGTACCAAATAAATTAGTATTTTATGTCATTGGAAACCTGATCGCATTTATCGTACCAATCGTACTGATCGTTATTTATAATAAAACAAAAGGTGTTCCACATGGTGAAGAAGAGGAAGAAGCTGAATCTGCATTAACAATTGATGAGACAGCGAAAGTACCAGTCAAAGCAGTTGTTGACGGAAAAGTTATTGCGATTGAAGATGTAAAAGATGGAATCTTCTCTGAAAAAGTATTAGGAGACGGAGTGGGGATCATCCCAACAAATGAAACAGTCTTAGCGCCGGCAGAAGGTGAAATCTGTACAGTGATGGAAGCTTCAAAACATGCCATCGGTGTCCGAACAACAAACAATAGTGTATTTCTGATCCATGTAGGAATCGAAACAGTATCCATGAAGGGAGAAGGATTTGAATATCTTGTAAAGAAAGGACAACACGTGAAGGAAGGTCAGCCAATTCTCAAATTTGACAAAGCGAAGATTGAAGCAAAAGGATTAAATCCAGTCGTCGTATTTGTCAAAACGGATGAAGGTAACCAGACACCTGTGGCATTTAAGACAGGAATCAATGTCAAAGCAGGAAAAGACGTGATCGGGGAATAATATGAAATTTTTAGATGTAGAAAAATATACACCGATCCAAAAAAGCCATGAAGCATATTTAAAGGAGCTTATGGAGTATTGTAAAGATACTCCACGGCATCCATCCTATCATATTCATCCCCCATGTGGACTAGTGAACGATCCAAATGGACTGGCGTATTTTGGAGGAAAATACCATGTGTTTTATCAGTGGTTTCCATTTGGACCAGAACACGGAATGAAACACTGGGCACATGTGATCTCGGAAGATCTCGTAAAATGGGAATGGTCTGATCAGATGCTCATTCCAGATCAGGAATATGAGAAAAATGGATGTTATTCAGGAAATTCCATAGAAGCAGATGGTAAGCTTTATCTTTATTACACAGCAAACTATAAGACAGAACAGGGAAAGATCCCAAAACAGGCAATGGCAGTTATGAACAGTGATGGTACAATTCTTAAATCTCCAAACAATCCGATCATCGATGAACAGCCAGAAGGACTGATCGGGGAGATCAGAGACCCATTTGTCTTTGAAAAAGAAGGAGCATACTGGATGCTTTTAGGTGGTGGAAGCACCGATGGGCAGGCAAGATTGATTTTGTATAAGAGTACAGATCTTGAAAACTGGGTATATCAGGGAAATATTGAACTGACAGGAATTGACCTGGAGCTTGGTTATATGTATGAATGTCCATCTTACATTGAAATAGATGGAAAAGATGTTTTATTCTTATCATTAATGGGACGTACACCAATGGGAGAACGTTTTCACAATGAGTTTTCCAGTGTATATTTTATCGGAGAGTTAAATCTTGAAGATAAAACATTTCATGTGGAATCATTTGATGAGATCGACAAAGGATTTGATTTTTATGCACCACAGGCATTCTATGGAAAAGACAGACAACCAATGATGTTTGCGTGGCTTGGGTGTGGGGCACAGGAACTCCCATATGCAAAAGAAGATATGTGGATCCATAGTCTGACAATGCCAAGGTTCTTAACGATCAAAGAAGGAAAGTTATGCCAGGAAGTGCCAGAAAATATTAAGAATGAATATGCACATCTTGATATAGACAGTAAAAGAATTAAACCAGAAGAAGATACATGGTATATCAATCTGACAGATAAACAGATCTCAGAAATTCAGATCGGAGATCAAGAAGATCATCTAAGTATTAAGATTGACTGGGCAGCAGGACATATAGTTGCAGACCGAAGTACACTTAAGCATCAGTTTAGTACAGAATACGGAATTCAAAGAGAAGTTTCAATGTCAGAAGAACTCAAAAACATTGAGATATATTATGATAATACATTTATTGAAATTTATCTAAATGATGGAAAAGATACAATGACCCTTCGTGCATTTCCAGAAAATGTGGAAATTAATTTAATTTAGAAAAGATATGGTGGAGAAATCTGCCATATTTTTTTGTTGATATATAACAGATAAAGTCGAGCAATTCTTGAAAACACTAAGATTATATGATACCATTTCCATAAGATAAAAACGAATCAGTAAGAAAGCAGGGCCTATGAAATACGAGAAATGTCCAATCTGTGAAGAAAAGTTAAGAAATGGTGTCTGCCCAATGTGTGGTTATGATTTTAATCGCTTAGGTCGGTCAAGAATATTAAAAGATGGTCATTGGGATATATTAACGACTGACAAAAAGACTTCTCAGCCAAAATATATTCATGATGAAAAACGACATCCAGATTTTAAAAATATCAAGAATACAAAGACACAGTCAATGAAGACACAGAGGAAAACATCAACCTATAAAAATAAAAAAGAAAAGAAGAGATCAAAAAAAGGAAAGTGGGCGGTGATTGTCTTTATTCTTTATCTGTTGTCATTTTTAGCAGATCTTGTACCAGAGGCATTCACTCACATAGAAGATTTTATAAATCAGATCCTGAATGGATTAAATTTTTAAAAAAAGTAAGCAAAAGTCTGTCATTTTTAAGAAAAAACGGCAGACTTTTGTTCATTTTTATATTTTAAAAAGATAAAAATTATGGTAACATTAACTCTATAGGCAATTTAACAGGAGGAAGACTTATGGCAAATCATATTGATGATGCAACGATTGAATATGTCGGAATTTTAGCAAAGCTTGAATTATCTGGCGAAGAAAAAGAACAGGCCAAGAAAGATATGGAAAGCATGCTCGACTATGTAGATAAATTAAACGAACTAGATACAAGCAGTGTAGAACCAATGTCTCACGTATTTCCAGTGAAGAATGTATTCAGAGAAGACGTGGTAACGAATGGAGACGGAAGCGAAGACACATTAAAGAACGCACCAGAAGCGCAGGACAACGCCTTTGTCGTGCCAAAGACGATCATATAGGAGGCAGAAGATGAGCATTTTAGAATTAACTGCCGTAGAATTAGGCAAGAAGATCAAAGACAAAGAGATCACAGTTGTAGAAGCAACAAAGGCAGCACTTGAACAGATCAAGGCAGTCGAAAGTGATGTACATGGATATGTCTCTTACGATGAAGAAAGTGCATTAAAGAGAGCCGAAGAAGTACAGAAAGGAATCAATGACGGGACTTACACAGGACCATTAGCTGGAGTTCCAATGGCAATTAAGGATAATATCTGTACAAAGGGATATACAACAACATGCAGTTCTAAGATCTTAGAGAACTTTGTACCAACATATTCCGCACAGGCAGTTGAGAACCTGATCAAAGAAGGAGTTGTATTTTTAGGAAAGACAAACATGGATGAGTTCGCCATGGGAAGTACAACAGAGACTTCTGCATATGGTGTGACAAAGAACCCATGGGATTTAGATAAAGTACCAGGTGGATCATCAGGTGGTTCAGCAGCAGCTGTTGCAGCTAACGAATGTTTCATGGCGTTAGGATCTGATACCGGTGGATCTATCAGACAGCCAGCATCTTACTGTGGTGTTACAGGGATCAAACCAACCTATGGAACAGTATCCCGTTACGGACTGATCGCTTATGGATCATCCTTGGATCAGATCGGACCATTAGCAAAAGATGTGACAGACTGTGCAACGATTCTTGAAACAATCGCTTCTCATGACCCTAAAGATTCTACTTCTGTAAAGAGAGAAGATTATGATTTTACATCTGCTTTAACAGAGGATGTAAAAGGAATGCGCATTGGAATCCCAAAAGATTATATGGGAGAAGGACTGGATGAGGAAGTAAAGGCAGCTGTTCTTTTAGCCGCAAAGAAGTTAGAAGAAAAAGGTGCCATTGTAGAAGAGTTTGATTTAAGCCTTGTTCAGTATGCGATTCCTGCGTACTATGTTATCGCTTCTGCAGAAGCGAGCTCCAACCTTGCCCGTTTTGACGGTGTAAAATACGGCTATCGTACAGAAAGTTACGAAGGACTTCACAATATGTATAAAAAGACTCGTTCTGAAGGATTTGGACCGGAAGTAAAGAGAAGAATCATGCTTGGTTCATTCGTTCTGAGCTCCGGATATTATGACGCATACTATCTGAAAGCATTGAAAACAAAAGCGTTAATTAAGAAAGCATTTGATAAAGCGTTTGAAAAATATGATGTGATCGTAGCTCCGGCGGCTCCGACGACAGCACCGGAACTTGGAAAGAGCTTAAGTGATCCGATCAAGATGTATCTGGGAGACATTTACACAATTTCTGTCAACCTGGCAGGTCTTCCGGGCATTTCAGTTCCGTGCGGGCTGGATTCGAAGGGACTTCCGATCGGGCTTCAGATGATCGCAGACTGCTTCCAGGAAAAAAAGCTGTTTGGCGCAGCATCTGCATACGAAAAGGCGAGAGGTGCATGGAAGCTTCCGGTTATGACAGACAAGGAGGGCAGATAAGATGAAGAAAGAATATGAGACAGTCATCG
>OGPQ01000976.1_pt1 | contig 21852 bp, 19 predicted proteins | sample 1552971 | NCBI WGS metagenome assembly OGPQ01 (sample SAMEA2580232, study PRJEB22360) | human gut metagenome | biome: human gut; feature: human-associated habitat; material: faeces | place: Denmark | collected 2008/2010 | reverse complement strand
TTTGGTAACAAAAAATGCCGTATTTATGCGGTCTGTGGCGTTTCGCAAACGCCTAAATGGGGTAACAACAGAGAGGAGAAAACTATATGACAGATTTTCTTTTATGTATTGGCAGATATGTGGTCGAGATGGCTGCTTTGGCTTTGATCGGCGGATTAGGGGCGTTTATTGGTATCAGACTCCGCAGGCACAAGGATGCGAAGGCTGACACGACGAAAGAATGATTTTGGAGGAACTGGTAATGAAAAAGAGTTATGGCGTAAATGAGCTGCGCCGGATGTATCTTGACTTCTTCGAGAGCAAGGGACATCTTGTCATGAAGAGCTTTTCATTAGTACCACACAATGACAACAGCTTATTACTCATCAATGCGGGAATGGCACCGCTCAAGCCGTATTTTACAGGACAGGAGATTCCGCCACGCAGACGTGTGACTACATGTCAGAAGTGTGTGCGTACCGGAGATATTGAAAATGTAGGAAAGACTGCGCGTCACCTTACATTCTTTGAGATGCTTGGAAACTTCTCTTTTGGGGATTATTTTAAGCATGAAGCGATTGCCTGGTCATGGGAATTCCTGACAAAGGTACTTGGGCTTGAGGAGGATCGTCTGTATCCGTCCATTTATGGAGAAGATGAGGAAGCGTATGAGATCTGGACCAGGGAAGTAGGAGTTCCGGGAGAGAAGATCACACGTTTTTACCGTGATCCTGAGACCGGAGAATGTGACAACTTCTGGGAGCATGGTGCCGGTCCATGTGGTCCGTGTTCTGAAATTTACTATGATAGAGGCGAAAAATACGGATGCGGAAGTCCGGATTGTAAAGTAGGCTGTGATTGTGACCGTTTCATGGAAGTATGGAACAACGTGTTTACACAGTTTGAAGGGGATGGCAAGGGCGGTTATACCGAGCTTTCCCAGAAAAATATTGATACCGGTATGGGACTTGAGCGTCTGGCAGTTGTTATGCAGGATGTGGATTCCGTATTTGATATTGATACCATGAAAGCGATCCGCGACAAGATTTGTGAGATGTCCGGAAAGAAGTATGAAGTAGATGCCATGGATGACGTATCCATCCGTCTGATTACGGATCATATCCGTTCTTCCACATTTCTTGTATCCGATGGTGTTATGCCAAGCAATGAAGGAAGAGGCTACGTTCTGCGCCGTCTGATCCGTCGTGCGGCACGTCACGGAAAGATGCTTGGAATTGACGGACTGTTTCTTGCAAAATTATCAGAAACTGTCATCAATGAGAGCAAGGATGGATATCCGGAACTGGAAGAGAAGAAAGAATTTATCTTTAAGGTTCTGACACAGGAAGAAGAGAAATTCAATAAGACCATCGATCAGGGACTTGCCATTTTGTCTGACCTGATGGAGGAGATGAAGAAAAACGGCAAAAAGGAACTTTCCGGTGCCGATACATTCAAACTTTACGATACTTATGGATTCCCGGTAGATCTGACCGAAGAAATCCTTGAAGAAAAGGGCTTTTCCTATAATGAGGACGAGTTTAAGGCCTGTATGGAAGAACAGAGACAGAAAGCCAGAAGTGCCCGTAAAGTGACAAACTACATGGGTGCGGATGCAACGGTTTACGAGCAGATTGATCCTTCTATCACAACAGAATTTGTCGGATACGAGAATCTGACATATGCTTCTAAAGTTACGGTTATGACGACCGAGACCGAGATCGTGGAAGCACTTTCCGATGGGGATGCAGGAACCATTATCGTAGAGAAGACTCCGTTTTATGCCACGATGGGCGGTCAGCAGGGCGATAAGGGACAGATCCGTACGGCGGACGGTGTATTCCAGGTTGAGGATACGGTTAAGCTTCTGGGCGGTAAATACGGACATATCGGGCATATGGTGTCCGGCATGATCCATACCGGCGAGGAAGTGGAACTGGTTGTAGACGCAAAACTTCGCGCAAAGACCTGTGCAAACCATTCGGCAACCCATTTACTGCAGAAAGCACTCCGTGAAGTGCTGGGTACACATGTCGAGCAGGCGGGTTCTTATCAGGACAGTGAACGTACCAGATTCGATTTCACCCACTTTGCAGCCATGACTCCGGAAGAGTTGCAGAAAGTGGAAGACATGGTCAATGAAAAGATCAACGAGGGCATGGAAGTCCATACCGATATCATGACCGTTGATGAGGCAAAGAAGACCGGGGCAATGGCTCTGTTTGGCGAAAAGTATGGGGAAAAAGTCCGAGTCGTTTCCATGGGAGAGTTCTCCAGGGAGTTCTGTGGCGGTACACATGTAAAGAATACTGCAGAAATCAAGACATTTAAGATTCTTTCTGAGAGCGGTGTTGCAGCCGGTGTGCGCCGTATCGAAGCACTGACCGGTGACAATGTGATTGCATACTACAAAAAGATGGAAGAAGAGTTTCAGGAAGCAGCGAAGGTTGTAAAGTCTACACCTGCAAACCTTAAGGAACGTCTGGAGCATCTGACCGCAGAGATGAAAGAACTGCAGAGCGAGAACGAGGCGTTAAAGAGCAGGGCAGCCAAGGATGCACTTGGGGATGTGATGAATCAGATCGAGGATGTCAAAGGTGTGAAGCTTCTGGCAACCAGCGTATCCGGTGTGGATATGAATGGTCTGCGTGATCTCGGTGACCAGCTGAAGGACAAGATCGGTGAGGGTGTCGTAGTGATCGCATCCGATTGTGACGGAAAGGTAAACCTGATTGCCATGGCAACCGATGCAGCGATGAAGCAGGGGGCACATGCCGGTAATCTGATCAAGGCGATCGCCGGAAACGTCGGCGGTGGCGGCGGCGGACGTCCGAATATGGCACAGGCCGGTGGAAAGAATCCGGCTGGTATTCCGGATGCAATTGCACAGGCGAAGACGGCACTGGAAAACATGTTGAAATAATCTATCACTGATAACGTATAAAAGAATATAATAAAAACGCAAAAAACAGGTAAAAATGCGATTTTACCTGTTTTTTGCAAATATTTATAGTATAATTACAGTTAATCCACTGTGAAATTTGTGTATATACAACAAAAGGTGGAAACGACATGAAGAAAGGGAGAGACTTTATGAAGAGAAAGAGGTTATTGTCGGCCGTGCTGGCAGGAATCTTTGCCGTGTCTATGCTGGGCGGTTGCGCATCGGCGGTGCCTCAGGGTGCAACGGAGACCACGCAGGGCGGTGCACAGGAGACGGACAGGACGAGCGGAACGGTAAAACTGAGAGTGTGGGCAGAGGAATCAACGTATGATGCGTTGAATAAGATGATCGACAGTTTCAAAGAAGAGTATAAGGGTCAGGCAACTTTTGATATCACCCTGGAACAGAATGCGGATTCCGATACGCGTGACAATGTGCTTGGAGATGTGCATAACGCAGCTGATGTGTTTATCCTTGCAGATGATCAGGTGGCTTCTATGGTGGCCGGTGGTGCATTGTATCCGGTTCCGAATGCAGACGAAGTGAAAAAAGCAAATGTGGAGGGCGCAATAGACGCTGCCACAGTCGATGATACGCTTTATGCATATCCCATGACTGCAGACAATGGGTATTTTTTGTATTATAACAAAAAGTACCTGAGTGATTCGGATGTCAAAACCCTTGACGGCATTTTAAAAGTAGCAGAAAAAAATCATAAGAAGTTTATGATGGACTGGTCTTCCGGCTGGTATCTGTATTCGTTTTTCGGAAATACAGGACTGGATTTCGGTATCAATGATGACAATGTGACAAACCACTGTGAATGGAATTCCACCGAAGGGGATATCAAGGGCGTGGATATTGCGCAGGCGATGCTTGATATCAGTTCCAGCAGTGGATTTGAAAATGCGGTGAATGAAGATTTTATTAAAGGTGCAAAAAAAGGCAGTGTAATTGCAGGGGTAAGCGGTGTATGGAGTGAGACCGAACTGAAAAAGATCTGGGGAAATGATATTGGCGCAGCCAAGCTTCCGACCTATACCGTGGCAGGAAAACAGGTACAGATGGCTTCCTTTACCGGCTATAAGCTGATGGGAGTCAGTGCTTATTCGGCAAATCCACAGTGGGCAGCAAAACTGGCAGACTGGTTGACCAATGAGCAGAACCAGACTGTCCGGTTTGAGATGAACGGACAGGGACCTTCCAATACAAAGGCAGCGGATTCGGATGCGGTTAAGGCTTCTCCATCCATTCAGGCAGTGATTGCACAGTCGGAATTCGGAAAACTGCAGCGTGTCGGAAACAGTTACTGGGATGCAAGCAAGGAATTCGGGAATACGATGGCAGCAGGAAATCCAAACCACGTAAAGTTACAGGAACTGATGGATAATCTGGTCAATGGTATTACAAAATCAGTAGCAGGCTAAGAGGTGGGAGCATATGAATCAGAAAAAGAAATTAAGTACCAAACTTATCATTTTAATTCCGGTATTTATACTTGGAATATTCAGTATCATCTCGAACGTGATGTCTGTTTCCAATATCAGGAACGTTAACCGGAGTGCCGTACAGATTTCGGAAGTATCTTTAAAGAATGTTTCGGGTCTGGCAGAAATCCAGAAACAGACGCAGGACATCCATAATCTGGGTCTGTCCCATATCATAGCGGTGGATCTGGATTCCATGATCCAGCTGGTGGAAAAAATCCGCAGTCAGGAAGATGCATTGGAGAAAGATCTGGAAAGTTACAAGATATACGTGACACCGGATACCAAAAAAGAATACAATGATATCAAAAAAAATTACGAAGAATTAAAGTATGAATGTGCCAATGTTATGGCATTTTCCGCAGCAGGGAAAAGTGAAGATGCCTATGAACTTGCCAATGGAAAAATCAGCAAGTGTGCAGATGCCATTGAGTCGGATATCGAAAGTATCAAGAAAATTGTAAATCAGGATGCAAATGCACAGAGACAGAAACTGACATCTGCATACCATAGTTCAATAGGAACAAGCATAGTGACGATTCTGATTAGTATTGCGGCACTTTTTTCAGCAATGGTGGCAGTGCTTCGGTGGGTAATTTATCCGCTTGCAAATACGAACAGGGAAATGAATGAGATTATTTCCGAAATTGATAACCGGCAGGGTGACCTGACCCGCAGGGTTACCATTACCAACAACAAAGAAGTGGCATCTGTCGGTGGAGGCATCAATGCTTTTATGGCAAAGCTGCAGGAAATTTTCCGGATGATCAGCAGCAATTCCAGGGATCTTGAGGGTGTTGTAAATGAAGTGCGTGAGAGTGTGCAGACTTCCAACGGAAGTGTATCCGATCTGTCCGCACTGACGGAAGAACTTTCTGCAACGATGCAGGATATTTCCGACAATGCTTCACGGATTAATGAAAATACCGAATCGGTTGCCGGTGAAGTCAAGTCAATTGCAGAGAAAACGATTGAAATCAATCAGTATACCAAAGAAATGAAAGAGCATGCAGAGGCAATGGAACATGCTGCGCGTGAAAATATGGATACAACGGGTGCGAAAGTAAATGACATTGTTTCCGTGCTGAGTCAGGCAATTGAGGACAGCAACAGTGTCAATCAGGTAGACAATCTGACAAACGACATCTTAAATATTGCAAGCCAGACAAACCTGCTGGCATTAAACGCATCCATTGAGGCTGCCCGTGCCGGGGATGCAGGAAAAGGATTTGCAGTGGTTGCCTCCGAAATCAGCCAGCTGGCAGCCGCCAGTCAGGAAGCGGCTAACAATATCCAGAGCATCAATGCCATTGTCATAACTGCAGTACATAATCTTGCAGACAATGCAAATGGACTGGTAGAGTACATGAATGAAAAAATCCTGCCGGAATTCCAGAAATTTGTGGAATCCGGTGGCGCATATCATGACAAGGCAACATTTATCGAAGGTGTCATGGCAGATTTCGAGGCAAAGACGGATTCTTTACAGAATTCCATGGATGAGATTGCAAATTCCGTAAATACGATTTCCCATGCGATCGAGGAAGGTGTCAGTGGAGTCGTTTCAGCAGCGGACAGCACACAGGTTCTTGTATCCGATATGGATAAAATTTCCAAGAAGATGGATGAGAACTTTGCGATTGCAGAGGGATTGAAGAAAGAAACTTCCGTGTTTACAAAGCTTTAAGCATGTGGAAGAAAAAAACTATGCAAATTTCGGAAAAACTATTGACAAATCAGGATATTTTGTTAAAATAATCGATAGTGCAATTAAGATTACCTTACAGTTGATGCACAATATCGCAACTGGAGGGAGGTTAGGAAAGAATGTCTAGTGTAATCGTAAAAGAGAATGAGACTTTAGATAGCGCATTACGCCGTTTCAAGAGAAACTGTGCGAAGGCTGGTATCCAGCAGGAGATTCGTAAGAGAGAGCATTACGAGAAGCCAAGCGTAAAGCGTAAGAAGAAATCTGAAGCTGCTAGAAAAAGAAAATACAACTAATGTATTTAACCCCGCGGGATAACTCGCGGGGTGCTTTTTTGCAGAAATGATCAGGATGAGGTGAACCATGAATCAAAATCTGAAAAAAATGATAAGCTATTACAAACCCTACCGGGCAGTTTTTGCGGCAGACATGTTATTTGCGACACTTTCTGCGGCAGTGGCACTGACCATTCCACTGGTTGTGCGGTATGTGACATCGACTCTGATTTATCAGCAGCCCCAGATGATGTTGCGGAAACTTTTTTTGATTGGCATCGGATTGTTTGTGCTTCTGGCATTGGACTGTTACAGCCGGTTTTTTATCGGAAATTATGGACATGTGATGGGGGCAAAAATGGAATATGACATGCGGGCCGAATTGTTTGGGCATCTGCAGAAACTGTCTTTTTCCTTTTATGATGATGCAAAAGTCGGACAGCTGATGAGCCGTGTGACGGCAGATTTATTTGATATTACAGAACTGCTGCACCATGGCCCGGAGAATATTATCCTGTCGGTATTAAAGATAGTGGGAGCGTTTGTGATCCTGCTCAACATTAATGGGTGGCTTGCGCTTGCCGCGTTTGCAGTGCTTCCGGTTATGTTTGTATTTGCATTTGCGTTAAATAAGCGGATGCGCCGGGCTTTTCAGCAGAACCGTATTAAAATTGCCGAGATTAATGAACAGATCGAGGATAATCTGTCGGGCATCCGTGTGGTGAAATCGTTTGCCAATGAGGCGATTGAAAACGAAAAATTTCGTCATGGAAATGACGGATTTCTTGCGGCAAAGAAGAACAGTTATCATTACATGGGTAGTTTTCAGGCCGGGGTTGGCGTTTTTACAACACTGATTCAGGTAAATGTCATCCTTGCCGGAGGGGTTCTTATTGCAAAGGGAATGGTCACGGTCAATGATCTGGTTACGTTTTTGCTGTATATTGGGGTATTTACTGATCCAATCCGGACACTGGTGGACTTTACCGAGCAGTTTCAGAATGGCTATACGGGATTTGAAAGGTTTCAGGAAATTATGAATATTGAACCGGAAATCCAGGATGCAAACGATGCTGTAGCACTGACTGATGTGAAAGGAACCATTGATTTTGAAAATGTTTCTTTTCAGTATAAAGACAATCAGGAGAAGGTGCTTAACCGGATCAATCTGCATGTGCCTGCAGGGGCATATATGGCACTGGTGGGATCCTCCGGTGCCGGAAAGACAACGCTTTGTTCCCTGATTCCGAGATTCTATGATGTGACCGGAGGATGTATCCGCGTGGATGGGAAAGATGTCCGTAAGGTGACGTTAAAGAGCCTGCGTGACCATATCGGAATGGTGCAGCAGGATGTATACCTGTTTTCGGGAACGATTTTTGAAAATATACGGTATGGAAAGCCGGATGCGACAAGGGAAGAAGTGATTGCTGCTGCAAAAAATGCCAATGCCCACGAATTTATCATGGCATTTCCCGATGGATATGATACAGATATCGGACAGCGTGGAATCAAGCTCTCCGGAGGGCAGAAGCAGCGGCTTTCCATAGCCCGTGTTTTTTTGAAAAATCCACCGGTTCTGATTTTTGATGAGGCAACTTCCGCGCTGGATAACGAGAGCGAGCGGGTCGTACAGGAATCATTGGAGAAACTGGCAAAGAACCGTACGACATTTGTGATCGCCCACCGTCTGACAACGATCCAGAATGCACAAAAAATTCTGGTTCTGACAGAAGATGGGATTGCGGAATCCGGTTCCCATGAAGAACTGCTGGCACGGGGCGGTGTGTATGAAAAACTTTATCATATGCATTATTAGACCGGCTGTGTCACAACTTGCATTATTATAAAAAAACGAGTAAAATAGAATAGATTTTGAAAAAACAAAAAGGAGTGGATTATCATGACAAAAATAGATATTATCTCCGGATTCTTAGGAGCCGGAAAAACAACTTTTATCAAAAAGATGATAGATGAGGCATTTACTGGAGAAAAGATTGTCCTTATCGAGAATGAATTTGGTGAGGTCGGCATTGACGGTGGTTTTTTAAAGGATGCTGGAATCCAGATTACAGAGATGAATTCCGGATGCATCTGCTGTTCTTTAGTTGGTGATTTCGGAAAGAACTTAAATGAAGTCATCACCAAGTATCATCCGGACCGTATTTTGATTGAGCCATCCGGAGTCGGTAAGCTTTCCGATGTTATGAAGTCCGTGATTGATATTGAAAAAGAGCAGGATGTAAAATTAAACGCACTGGTAACGGTTGTAAACGCGCTTAAGGCGAGCAAGCAGATGAAGGCGTTCGGTGAGTTTTTCAACAACCAGATCGAGTATGCGACAACTGTCATTTTAAGCCGCAGCCAGAATGCAACACCGGAACAGCTGGAGTTTTGTGTCAATAAAATTCAGGAATTGAATCCAAAGGCTGCCATTATTACAACAGACTGGGCAAAATTATCCGGAGAACAGATCCTTAAGGTAATGGAAGGACAGGATAATCTGGAGATGAAGGCTCTTGCCGAGGCACATCATGCAAAGGAAGAGGCAGAACATGAGCATGAGCACCATCATCATGACCATGACCACGAAGAACATGAGCATCATCATGACCATGACCACGAAGAACATGAGCATCATCATGACCATGAACATGATCATGAACATGATGAGAACTGTACCTGTGGCTGCCATGATCATGAGGAGCATGAGCATCACCATGAGCATGATGAAAACTGTACCTGTGGCTGCCATGATCATGAGGAGCATCACCATCATCAAGACCAAATCGTATTTACCAGCTGGGGCAAGGAGACACCGCACAAATTTGAGCGTGCAAAACTTGAGGAGGTGCTCAGGAAGTTTGTCGATTCTGACAATATCCTCCGCTCCAAAGGGATGGTGGAGAGTACCGATGGCACCTGGCTGTACTTTGATATGGTTCCGGGCGAGTATGAGATCCGTGAGGGTGAGCCGGATTACACCGGACGTATCGTGGTAATCGGAACGGAGATTCATGAGGACGAATTACTGAAGACATTTGGTCTTTAAAATGCTGTAAACCCCAAGAAAAATGTAAGGAGAGCAATTATGGCACAGGATATTCCGGTATATTTATTTACAGGATTTATGGACAGCGGAAAAACAACTCTCGTAGAAGAAACGCTGTTTGAGAATAACTTCGGTGATGGTTCGAAAGGAATTATCATCATGTGCGAAGATGGCGAGAAAGAATATGACGAAGCAAAACTGGCAACCATCAACTTCAAGCTGGTAACGGTCGAAGAGGAAGAGGATTTTACGCCTGCAAAACTGCAGGAAATCCAGGACACCTATCAGCCGGAACAAATTTTTATCGAGTACAACGGCACATGGGGGATGGACAAGCTGCTTGAGGCAAAAATGCCGGAGGGCTGGGTGATTGTACAGTCACTGGCAACCGTAGATTCCACGACGTATGATCTGTATATGAATAATATGCGTGCAATGATGCAGGAACAGGTTTTTTCCAGTGATGTGGTTATTTTTAACCGTACAGATGATGATACCGATCGCGGACATCTGCGCCGTACCATTAAGAACATCAACCGGAAAGCACAGATTGTCTATGAGCGCAAGGACGGAACGATTGATGAGCGTCCGGAGGAATTACCGTTTGATATCAATCAGGATGTGATTGAGCTGACCGATGCGGATTATGCTATCTGGTACATGGATGCCATGGAAAATTACAAGAAATACGATCGCAAGAAAGTAAAATTCCTGGCTCTGGTATATAATCCGGATAAACTTAAGAAAGGCGTGTTTGTTCCGGGACGGTTTGCGATGACCTGCTGCATTGAGGATGTGACATTTATCGGTTTCAAATGTAAATATGACAGGGAAGAGGAACTTCCGCACAAGTCATGGATTACAATTACGGCAGAGATTCGTGTCGAATTTGCACGGGAATATAAGGGAAAGGGACCGGTTCTTTACCCGATTTCCATCGAAAAAGCCCAGAAACCGGAAGATGAGCTTGTATATTTTTCGTAAAAAAGTCGTTGCGAAAAGTGAAGAAGTCATATACAATAAAGAGGTGTGCTATACACCTCTTTTTGTATTCAGCAGAAAAAGAGAACAGGGATTAGATTAAATTTATTACATACAGGAGGCAGTTTATGTACCCGATTGTTCGAAAAGAAACATTGGCAGATAACATTATCCTGATGGACATCAAGGCACCGCGTGTGGCCAATGAGTGTCTGCCGGGACAGTTTATCATTGCAAAGACAGATGAAGTAGGAGAGCGTATTCCGCTTACGATCTGTGACTATGACAGAGAGAAGGAGACTGTCACCATCGTGGTACAGACGATTGGCGCAGGAACCGAGCGTATGATGGCCTTAAATGAGGGCGATGCTCTCGAAGATTTCGTTGGACCTTTGGGATGTCCGTCCGAACTCTGTGAGGAGGAGAACCTTGAGGAGACCAGGAAAAAGAAAATTGTATTTATCGCAGGAGGTCTGGGAACCGCACCGGTATACCCACAGGTAAAATGGCTGCATGAGCACGGAATTGATGCAGACGTGATCATGGGTTCCCGTACCAAGGATCTGCTTTTTTATATGGATGAGATGAAGGCAGTAGCTGGAAATGTATATGTATGTACGGATGACGGTACTTACGGATTTCACGGAAATGGCTGTCAGCAGTTACAGGCATTGATCGATGAGGGAAAACATTATGATGTATGTGTCGCAATCGGACCGATGATCATGATGAAATTCGTTACCATCCTTACCAAGAAGCTTGAGATTCCTACCGTTGTATCCATGAACCCGATCATGGTAGACGGAACCGGTATGTGTGGAGCATGCCGTCTGATGGTTGGCGGTGAAGTAAAATTCGCATGTGTTGACGGACCGGAGTTCGACGGACATCTCGTTGACTTTGATCAGGCAATGAAGCGCCAGCAGCAGTATAAGACAGAAGAAGGCAGAGCAAAGCTCGCATATGAAGAGGGCGCTACCCATCACGGTGGATGCGGCCATTGCGGAGGTGACAAGTAATGGAAGGATTAGTCAGAGTACCGGTTCGTGAGCAGGAACCAAAGGTTCGTGCTACGAATTTTGAGGAAGTATGTTATGGATACAACGAGGAAGAGGCAGTTGCAGAGGCTTCCCGTTGCTTAAATTGTAAAAACGCACAGTGTATGAAGGGATGTCCGGTTTCTATCAATATTCCGGCATTTATCGCACAGGTCAAGGAGCGCAATTTTGAGGAGGCTTATCATATTATCTCCGAGTCTTCCGCACTTCCGGCTGTCTGTGGACGTGTCTGCCCACAGGAGAGCCAGTGTGAAGGTAAATGTATCCGCGGTTTCAAGGGTGATCCGGTTGCCATCGGTAAATTAGAGCGTTTCGTTGCAGACTGGGCACGCGAGCACGGTATCAAGCCAAAGAAAGCAGAGAAGTTAAACGGACACAAAGTAGCAGTGATCGGTTCCGGCCCTGCAGGTCTGACCTGTGCCGGAGATCTGGCAAAGCTTGGTTACGATGTGACCATTTTTGAAGCACTGCATCGTGCCGGTGGTGTGTTAAGCTACGGTATTCCGGAGTTCCGTCTTCCAAAGGACAAGGTTGTAGCAGCCGAGGTAGAAAACGTAAAAGCACTCGGTGTGGATATCGAGACCAACGTTGTCATCGGTAAATCCGTAAAGATCGATGAGCTGATGGAAAAGGAAGGCTTTGAGGCTGTATTTATCGGTTCCGGAGCAGGACTTCCACGTTTCATGGGAATCCCTGGCGAGCAGGCAAACGGAGTATTCTCTGCAAACGAATTCCTGACAAGAAACAACCTCATGAAAGCATTTGAGGAAGGATATGAAACCCCGATTTCCCATGGAAAGAAAGTTGTCGTTGTCGGTGGTGGTAATGTAGCCATGGATGCTGCAAGAACCGCACTCCGTCTCGGCGCAGAGGTACATATTGTATACCGTCGTGGTGAGGAAGAACTTCCGGCACGTAAGGAAGAAGTACATCACGCAAAAGAAGAGGGAATCATTTTTGATCTGTTGCAGAATCCAACGGAAATTCTTGTCGATGAGAATGGCTGGGTAAAGGGTGTGCGCATCATCAAGATGGAACTCGGTGAGCCAGATGCGTCCGGAAGAAGAAGTCCGGTGGAGATTCCTGGTTCTGAGTATGAGATGGATTGTGATACCGTGATCATGTCACTCGGTACCTCTCCAAACCCACTCATTTCTTCCACAACCAAGGGGCTTGAGACAAACCGCCGCAAGTGTATCGTTGCAACCGAAGATACTGGTGCAACAAGCAAAGACGGTGTTTATGCAGGTGGAGATGCCGTAACAGGTGCCGCTACCGTTATCCTTGCAATGGGAGCAGGTAAGGCAGCTGCAAAGGGTATTGATGAGTACCTTTCCGGAAAGAACAATTAGACAATAACGGATCGAACTGATAAAAGTGGAGACGGCTGCCGCGTAATGTGGCAGCCGTTTTTGTATGAAGAAAAATGTCAGATACGAAGAAGCGTTTGACTTTTTCTTCTATGATGTATACAATAATCTGTAGTAAAAAAAGAGGAGAACCCTAGGATGAAGACATTAATAGATCTGATCACCGAGCAGGTGACAAATGCATTTACCGGTCAGGGATATGATGCAAAATACGGGAAAGTTACACTTTCCAATCGTCCGGACCTGTGTGAATACCAGTGTAACGGAGCAATGGCTGCAGCAAAGGAGTACAAGTGTGCACCATTCATGATTTCGGATAAGATTGCGCAGGCGCTGGCAGAAAACGAACTGTTTGAGAGCGTAGAGTCTGTAAAACCGGGATTTATCAATATGAAAGTAAGTCCTGCCTATCTGGCGAAATATGTCAGCGATATGAAAGCAGATGAGGGAAGATTTGGCTGTGACAAAGCGGCACATCCGAAGACCATTATTGTAGATTATGGCGGGGCCAATGTTGCCAAGCCATTGCATGTCGGACATCTGCGCTCTGCTGTCATTGGAGAGAGTATCAAGCGGATCGGCAAATTTATGGGACATCACATGATCGGTGATGTGCATCTGGGAGACTGGGGTCTGCAGATGGGACTGATCATTGTAGAATTAAAAGAGCGTAAGCCGGATCTGGTATACTATGATGAAAGCTATACCGGAGAATATCCGAAAGAGGCGCCGTTTACCATTTCCGAACTGGAGGATATCTATCCGACTGCCAGCAAAAAGAGTAAGGAAGACGAAGCGTTCCGTGAGGCTGCCATGGAGGCAACCAGCCAGCTGCAGGCCGGCAGACGGGGATACCGTGCACTTCTTGCACACATTCTGGATGTTTCCGTGACAGATTTAAAGAAGAACTATGATAATCTGAATGTCTCCTTTGAGCTCTGGAAGGGAGAGTCGGATGCACAGCCGTATATTCCGGATATGGTACAGATGATGAAGGACAAGGGCTTTGCCTACATGAGCGAAGGGGCTCTGGTTGTGGATGTCAAAGAGGATACGGATACAAAAGAGATTCCGCCATGTATCATCTTAAAGTCAGACGGAGCGTCGTTATACAGTACGACAGATCTTGCTACGATTGTGATGCGTATGCAGGATTACAACCCGGATGCCATTATTTACCTGACGGATCAGCGTCAGAGCATGCATTTCGTACAGGTATTCCGCTGTGCAAGAAAGACCGGACTCGTCGGACCGGATGTGGAACTGACCCATATCGGATTCGGTACCATGAACGGAAAAGACGGCAAACCGTTTAAGACAAGAGATGGCGGCGTTATGCGTCTGGAATATCTGCTTGATGAGATCAATGAGGAGATGCTCAAAAAGATTACAGAGAACCAGAAAGAAAAGGAAAACCTCGATATTTCCGAGGAAGAGGCAAAGCAGACTGCAAAAACGGTTGCTCTGGCAGCAGTCAAATACGGAGATCTGTCCAATCAGGCAAGCAAGGACTACTGTTTTGATATTGAGCGTTTTACTTCTTTTGAAGGGAATACAGGACCGTATATTTTATATACGATTGTGCGTATTAAATCCATTTTAAAGAAATACACTGCAAAAAATTCGCTGCCGGATGCACCGATTCTTGGGGCACATTCTGCAAGTGAGAAGAACCTGATGCTTGTATTGTCACGTTTCAATGCCATGATGGAAAATGCATATGAGGAGAAAGCACCGCACAAGATCTGTGCATATATTTATGAACTGGCCAATGCATTCAACGGATTTTATCATGAGACAAAGATTCTTTCCGAGGAAGATTTTAAGGTACAGGCTTCTTATATCGGTCTTTTGGTATTGACCAAAAATATTCTTGAGACCTGTATCGATGTGCTTGGTTTTTCCGCACCGGACCGTATGTAAATCGGATGTTCTAAAATCACATATAAAACATATAAATGAGTCATAGGGATTTGTCCTTATGGCTCATTTTTTATGGAAAGAAACATGGAGGAAGTGACAGAATGGAGATTACAGAATATCTTCCGGTAGATTTTCGAACGCAGATGGAAGCAGAAACGTTGTGCGGGGCAGAAGAAATCCGGCTTCGGGTCGGACAACCGCTGGAAATTTTATATGCGGATGAGAAAGAAAAAGAGATTGGGCTGCTCACGGAAGCACATATGCGGGAGGTACTGAATTATCTGAGTGGATATTCCGTGTATGCACTGGAAGAAGAACTGCGACAGGGGTATTTTACGCTGGAAGGCGGGCACAGGATCGGGGTTTCCGGGCGGGCAAGCTATGAGAAACACGGAACCTCAAGCTGTATGAAGTTGTTAAGCTGTATCAGCGGTTTAAATATCCGTCTGGCTCACGAAAAAAAGGGGTGTGCATCGGTACTGATTCCATGGCTGTATTGCGGAGAGAATGTATATCATACGTTTTTCTTTGCACCGCCGGGGGTCGGAAAAACAACCTATTTAAGGGATTGTATCCGGCTGCTTTCGAAAGGAAATCACCTGCGTGCCGGGAAAAAGGTCGGGGTAGTCGATGAACGGTCGGAAATTGCCGCGTGTTACCGGGGAATTCCGCAAAACGATCTGGGCCCCCGCACGGATGTGCTGGACAATTGTCCGAAGGAACATGGAATCCATATGCTGCTTCGTTCCATGTCCCCGCAGATCATTGCAGTGGACGAACTGGGACTTCCGGAGGACTTTGCTGCGGTGGCAGACTGTGCCCGGTGCGGGGTATCGATCCTTGGAACCATACATGCCGGCAGTGTCTTAGAGGTTTTGCACCGCCTGCAGATGGGAGGACTGGATCTGATCCGCTCACAGATGCGGCTCATCGGTCTGCAGAGAGAACCGGACGGGCGCCGGATTCTCACCGTATATGAGGGAGGAGGAAATCCATTGTGGCAAGGATTTTCGGAACCGTCCTGATACTGGCAGGGTGTGCCGGATTTTTGTACAAATGGGCAGAGGGGGAAAAAGCCAGACAGCGGATGGCGGGGGAATGGATACGCCTGTTTGTGCGCTGGGGATATGCACTGGAACAGGAACATGTGCGGTTGTACGATTTTTTGTCTTTTTATGAAACGGCAGATGCATCCATGCAGGCATTTCTGGATGAGGTCTGTGTATGTATGCGCAACCATCAGAATCCAAGCGGACAGAAAATATGGCAGGATTGTCTGCAGAAGCACAAAAGAGAACTGCAGATCGGGCAGGAGGGCTGGGAAATCCTTACGTCTGCCGCGGGAGCATTTTATGGCGAAAGCAGTGCAGAGAATCTGCGATGCAATGAAATCTGCAGAAAACGGATGGAAAAATTTCTGGCAGAGTCACGATTGGAATTTTTTAAAAAACAGCGGGTGTATCTGCCTGTTGGAATGCTGACCGGCGTGGTTATGATCATTCTTCTGGTGTAAAGGCGTAGGAAGGGAACCTTGAGTGTATGAGTGTAACAATTATTTTTAAAATTGCAGCGCTTGGAATTGTTGTGGCAGTACTCAGCCAGATTCTCAAGCATAGTGGAAGGGAGGAACAGGCATTTCTGCTGAGCCTGGCAGGTCTGATAATAGTGTTGTTCTGGATCGTGCCTTGTATCAGTGAACTGTTTACAACGATGGAAACCCTGTTTCGTATGTGATGTCTATGATAAAGATAGGAATGATCGGAATTGCTGCGGTTTTTCTGGCTCTTTTACTGAAAAAAGAAAAGGGAGAGCTGGCGTTGCTTGTGGGAATTGCAGCATCGGTTTTGATTTTCGGATACACACTGTCAAGAATTTCGTTTATCCTGGATTTTTTACGGGAACTGATGGACACGCTTCCGGTAGATCCGGCACTTTTGAAAGCACTGTTAAAGATGCTTGGAATTACATATGTTGCCGATTTTTCCGCATCGGTCTGCCGGGAAGCGGGATATGGATCTGTCGCAGGACAGATTGAACTGTTTGCAAAATTATCGATCGTTGCTTTGTCCATTCCGGAATTGTGGGTTTTGTTGCGGCTGATCGAACAGATGACCGGGGGGTAGAAATGAAAAAAATAGCTAAAATTTTGTTCTGGTCTGTTTTGTTCGTATGGATGATTTTTTTACAGCCGCAAAATGTGATGGCGGCCGAGGCGGATGAGATCATAAAAGAACTTGATTTTACGGATATCAATGCACAGACGCAGGATCTGTCGGAAAAGATGGATTTTGAAAAAATGGTGAATAAATTGGTGACGGAAGGAACAGGCGGACTGGATGCGGGAATGATCTGTGAATATATTGCAGATTTATTTTTTTATGAAATCACGGCTGCAAAGCCAATGTTTTTGCAGATGTTTGCCATAGGACTTTTATTTGCGCTGTACGGAAAAGTGATGATGACGCGACAGGGGTATGTTTCGCAGATGAGCTTCTTTATTGTTTATCTTGGGGTGGTTCTGTTGTTGCTGCAATCATTTGCCCTGATCTCAGAGGTGGTAGATCAGGGGATTGACCGTCTGGTGGCATTTATGACCGCATTTGTGCCTTTGTATGCGGCAACGCTGTTTTGCTCCGGCAATGCGGCATCTGCGGGTTCCTTTTATCAGCTGGCATTCGGACTGATGTATCTGCTGGAACTGGGAATGAAATTTATTTTTCTGCCGGGGGTTCATGTGTTTGTGCTGCTTCTTCTGATGGATAACCTGTTTGAGGAAACAAAACTTGGAAAGATGGCGCAGCTGTTCGAAGACGGAATACGACTGGTCTTAAAAGGCGGGCTGACTGCCGTTATGGGAATCGGTGTTGTACAGTCTCTGATTGTACCTGCAAGAGACAGGCTTTCCACAAACAGTATTTTTAACAGTATATCCGCGGTTCCCGGAGTAGGAAATACCTTCGGTTCCGCAGCAGAGATCCTGCTCGGAAGCGGAATCCTCATAAAAAACAGCATTGGCGCGGCTGCCCTTATCCTTCTTTTTGTAATCGGGATGACACCGCTGCTGAAATCTTTCTGTTTTTCTGTGATGTACCGCCTGACCGCTGCATTTTTGGCACCGGTCGCAGACAGCCGGATTGCGCAGTGTGTGCAGGCCGCTGCCAGGGGATGCGCGCTTTTTTGTACCATACAGCTGGATGCGCTGCTTTTATTTTTTATTACCATATCCATGATCAGTGTTTCCACCAGTTTCATCTATTGAGAAGGGAGGAGAACATGGAAGTTGTACTTACATTTGTGAAAAATTATTTCGTGCTGATGCTGATTTTTTATCTGTTGTCATATCTGACACCAAAGGAAACCTATCAGAAATATTTTCATTTTTTTGTCAGCGTGCTCGTGATCACCGTGCTGGCACAGCCGCTTTTGGTCTATGTGGGAGGAATGAAAAAAGAAGAGGCAAGGCAGCAGCTGCATGAGATTGTCGAGCAGATGGAAAGCATAGAATATCAGGAGAAGGGAGAGAATATTTTTGAACAGTATCTTGGGAAAGTGGATCAAAAAGAGGAATAAATCGGATTTCGTTGTACTGATTCTGCTTGGGGTGATGGTAATGATCGTTGCGATGCCGACGGGGGCAAAACAAAGCCAGAAAGAAACACAGACGCAGGAACAAAAGGAGCAGCAGCTGCAGACGGAAGATTCCTATAAAGAGCAGCTGCAGCAGCAGCTGAAGGAGCTGCTTGAACACATGGACGGGGTGGGAAAAACCCGTGTAATGCTGACATTTTCCGATGAGGGAACCGACCAGCTGGATAAAAATGTGACAAAAGATGGAAACAAAAAGGAAGAGATAACGGTGGTGTACGATACCGGTGATACCAGACAGCCCTATGTGATCTGCAGGCAGATGCCGAAAATTGAAGGGGTTGTGGTTGTGGCACAGGGTGGAGGAAATGCAAAGACCGTTACGGAAATTTCCAACGCGGTAATGTCATTATTTCCGGTGGAAGCGCATAAGGTAGTAGTAGTTAAAATGTCGGTACAGGAGGAATAGACGTGAAAAAAAGAGTGCATAAAAATCAGATTGTTATTACAACGCTGGCGGTGCTGATTGCGGTGGCCGGTTATGTTACTTATGACAAAAAGGGCGCTGATATCAAAGATGCCGAGACGGTAGCTAATATGAATCAGGGTGCCGTAAGTGACCAGGCGGATAAAGATTATGAAACCGGGGAGGATCTGGATATCACAAGCAGCAAGGAAGATCTGGCGAATGCATCGACGGAAGATGTGGAAAATCCGGGAGAGACGGTACTTACCTCTGTGACAAGCGGGGATTCCGACTATGCGGCAAAAGTGAAACTTAACAGGGAACAGGTGCGTTCCAAAAATAAAGAAACCCTGCAGGCAATCATTGACAATGATTCTTTGGATGAGTCCAAAAAGAAAGATGCGGTCAATGAAATGATTACACTGACGGATATTGCGGAGAAAGAGTCCAATGCAGAAATGATGCTGGAGGCAAAAGGGTTTACGGATGTGGTTGTCAGTATGAATGATGACGGCTGTGATGTGGTTCTTAATATGGGGGAGGCAACCGATGCCAAGCGGGCGCAGGTCGAAGATATTGTAAAGCGTAAGACCGGAGTATCCGCAGATAAGATCGTGATCACTCCCATCCAGTAGCACTTGCAAATACATAGTTTTTAGTATAAAATGAGGTACAGTGTGCAATTGGTTTGGAGGATATACTGTGAGTGACTTAAGAAAAGAAATAGAAAAACGGCGTACATTCGCTATCATTTCCCATCCGGATGCAGGTAAGACGACTCTGACGGAGAAGTTCCTGCTTTACGGAGGAGCCATTAATCTTGCCGGTTCCGTAAAAGGAAAGGCAACAGCAAGACATGCGGTGTCTGACTGGATGGAGATCGAGAAGCAGAGAGGTATTTCGGTCACCTCGTCGGTGCTGCAGTTTAACTATGACGGATACTGTATCAATATTCTGGATACCCCGGGACATCAGGATTTCTCGGAGGATACTTACCGTACACTTATGGCGGCGGATTCCGCAGTCATGGTGATTGATGCAAGCAAAGGAGTAGAGGCGCAGACACGTAAGCTGTTTAAGGTATGCGTAATGCGCCATATTCCGATTTTTACATTTATCAATAAGATGGACCGTGATGCAAATGATACGTTTGAGCTTCTTGATGATATTGAAAATGAACTGGGAATCGCAACGTATCCGGTCAACTGGCCGATCGGTTCCGGAAAAGAATTCAAAGGTGTATATGACCGTCATACCAGAAAAGTTATGACATTTGCCGATACATTAAAGGGAACAAAAGAAGGTTCCGAAAAGATTATTGATATCGATGATCCGGCACTGATCGACGAGATTGGTGAGGAGAAAAAATCAATTTTGGATGACGAAATCGAACTTCTTGACGGTGCCAGTGCGGAATTTGATATGGAACTTGTGACAAAGGGAGAACTTTCCCCGGTATTTTTCGGTTCTGCCCTGACCAATTTTGGTGTGGAAACTTTTCTGCAGCATTTCCTGAAGATGACTTATGCGCCAATGGCCCGGAAATCAGACATCGGAATGATTGATCCGTTTCAGGAAGATTTTTCTGCGTTTGTCTTTAAGATTCAGGCAAATATGAATAAAAATCACCGGGACCGTATTGCGTTTATGCGTATCTGTTCCGGTGAGTTCAAGGCAGGCATGGATGTCTTCCATATCCAGGGAGGCAGGAAAGTCCGTCTGTCACAGCCACAGCAGATGATGGCGCAGGATCGAAAGATCGTCGAGGAGGCATATGCGGGCGATATCATCGGTGTATTCGATCCGGGTATTTTCTCCATTGGCGATACTCTGACCACGGCAAAAGAGAAATTTGCCTATGAGGGCATTCCCACGTTTGCGCCGGAGCATTTTTCCGTCATCTCGCAGGTGGACACCATGAAACGCAAGCAGTTTGTCAAGGGCGTGACCCAGATCGCCCAGGAGGGCGCCATCCAGATCTTCCGCGAAGTGGGCGGCGGCATGGAAGAAGTGGTGGTCGGCGTGGTCGGCGTGCTGCAGCTGGAAGTGCTGGAGTACCGCCTGAACACCGAGTACAACGTGGAGATCCGTATGCAGCAGCTGCCCTTTGAGCAGCTGCGCTGGGTGAAGAACGACCCCGACACCTACAACCTGCGGGACCTGGACCTGACCAGCGACACCAAGGCTGTGGAGGACATGAAGGGCAACCGTCTGCTGCTGTTCACCTCCGACTGGGCCGTGCGCTGGGCCGAGACCCACAACGAAACGCTGGAACTGAGCGAGTTCGGCAACATATAACTTGTCGGGGCAATGCCCCTCCATCTCGCCTGCGCGAGACCGTTCGGTCGCTTAAAAGCCCCACTGGGGCTTTCATTGCTCCACTTCGTTACGCAAACGCGAATCTGTTTCAAGAAAGCCGCTGTGTGGGGCAACCCCCTGCGCTGCGGCTTTTTTTGAATAAACCAAAAAATACATCAAAGGATGCCAGCATTGGAATGAAGGGTTCCCATTGCGGGGAACACTGCTGGCAGGAGGGTAAGTATATGAAGAATTTCCAAATCGGCAAGAGCGGCATCGAGGTGCCGTTCCTCGGCATGGGCACCTGGGCCATCGGCGGCGGTGCCTGGTGGGGCGACAACGACGACAGTCTGTCGGTCAAGGCCATCCAGACCGCCGTGGAACAGGGCATCCGGTGGATCGACACCGCGCCCATCTACGGCCTGTACCACAGCGAAGAAGTGGTGGGCGAAGCCATGAAGCACATCGACCGCGACAAGGGGGTGCTGTCCACCAAGTGCGGCCTGGAGTGGCGGCACGAGACTCCCGTACTGCACAAGGTGGTGGACGGCGTGACCGTGTACCGTGACCTGTCGGCCCAGAGCATCATCGAGGATGTGGAGGACAGCCTGCGCCGCCTGCACACCGACCATCTGGACGTGCTGTACACCCACTGGCAGTCGCCTGACTTCGGCCTGTACCCGCTGGAAGCCACGGTGGAAGCCATGATGAAGCTGGTGCTGCCCT
>OGPQ01000938.1_pt1 | contig 22567 bp, 27 predicted proteins | sample 1552971 | NCBI WGS metagenome assembly OGPQ01 (sample SAMEA2580232, study PRJEB22360) | human gut metagenome | biome: human gut; feature: human-associated habitat; material: faeces | place: Denmark | collected 2008/2010 | reverse complement strand
GCTTTGTTGGTGCATACTTGCTTTGTTGGTGCATACTTGCTTTGTTGGTGCATACTTGCTTTGTTGGTGCATACTTGCTTTGTTGGTGCACTTCTTGCTTTGTTGGTGCACTTGAGACAAGTGCACCCCCTATAAATACCCTATAACCTTAAAGAAAAATAAAGATATGGACAAGAAAAACGAATTTATGCGCCGTGCCATAGAGCTCTCCGAGGAGAGTGTGCGCACTGGCGGCGGACCGTTCGGAGCGGTCATCGTGCGTGGCGACGAAATCATCGCCGAGGCGTCTAACAGCGTGACTATCGACAACGACCCTACGGCGCACGCCGAGGTGAACTGCATACGCAAGGCTACGCGCCGTCTGGGCACGTTCGACCTCGCCGGATGCGACATCTATACCTCCTGCGAGCCGTGCCCTATGTGCTTGGGCGCCATCTATTGGGCGCATCTCGACCGCATCTTCTACGGCAACGACCGCAAGGATGCTGCCGCCATCGGCTTCGATGACGACTTCATCTATCAGGAGATAACGCTCAAGCCCGAACAGCGCCACAAGACGATGCAGCGTCTGATGGGCATGGAGGCGCTCAAGGCGTTCCGCATGTGGGAGGAGAGCGCCGACAAGACCGAATACTGATAGGACTGGCGAGTACAACTAATAAATTTCGGGCATGTCTTGCGTAGGTCAACCTGCGCAAGACATGCTTTTTATTTTTCCGGCGAGATAAGCCTTAAACTCCTCGCAGCCAATCACTTCTATATCCTCGTAGAGTCCGAGCACGAAGCGGCCTATGCCGAGGAACGACACCACTTCACCTTCGAAGATCCAGGCGGTGTCGCCGTCGGCAGTGAAGCACTTTGCCGACTGCGGATACTCCTCCACCATGAGGTTGTAGGAGAGCAGTCCCATGCGCATTTTCACCATGTAGCGCTGCTCACCAGTGAACATGAACATGTCGGTGTACATCTGCTTGTGGCGGTCATCGAAGGTCCAGGGCACGTCGATTATCTCCACCGACTCCATGCGCGACAGTCGGAACGTCTTGTTCTCGTGCGAGCGTATCTCGTGACAGCGCACGTCGCGCTCGTCGTTCATCAGCTGATACGGCTCCACGATGCGGTCGGTGACAGTGTTGCTGTGGGGCGAGGCGTACTTGTGCAGCACTACCATCTTGCGCGTAGCCATCGCCTCGCGCAGCTTCGCCACGCAGTCGTTCATGCGGCGCTGCAGTTCGGGGTTGACGGCGTCGGGCAGGTTGAACGATCGCGAGAGTTTCTGGCGTATATTCACGGCTGTATGGTCGCGCGTGCCGTCGGTGTCGAGTCGGCGGCAGATATATGCAGCCTCGTATTCGGAGAGCGAGATGTGCTCGTGCAGACGGCGGAAGAACGACGACGAGCGGTCGAGCCGGTACGTGGTGCCGGTCTTCTGCAGATTGAAGCCGCAGTCGCGCAGGTAGTCGAAATAATAGTAGAGATTGCGGCGCGTGATGCCGAGGCGGTCAGCTATCTGCTGCGCCGTGTAGCTGTTGTTCTCTGTCAGTATGAGTATAAGGTCGAGTTCTCGACCATATTTATCCATTCGCATTGTTGTTGATGTTTAGTAGATTTGTTTTGTAGTTTTTCTTTTTCTCTTTGCTTTCTATAGATCAGTAGTTTTCTTTTTCGGGTCGTGCAGCGGACGGAAACCAATCGAGCGGCGGACGGAAACCGATCGGACGGCGGACGGAATCCGATTGGACGGCGGACGGTGCCGATGACTTTTGAACAGAAGGTATAAGGCTTGCTGCGAATTTTTGAGCCTTTATAAGCCTGACTAAGCCTTTATAAGCCTGACCAAGCCTTTTAATTTCTAAGCTGAGGGCGTTCTGTTCTAAGCAATCCTAAGCCTTCCCCGACGGGGAGGGTTGGGAGGGGCTCTCCTCAAACTTCAGTTCGAGTTGTCCTCCGCCCAACAGGTTGTAGCTCATTCGGTGGTAAGGCGTGGTGCCGTGCAGGCGTATGCCCTCGCGGTGCGCCTTCGTGGGATAGCCCTTGTTCTTCTGCCAGTCGTAGTAGGGATATTCCTCTGCGAGACGGTCCATGTATTCGTCGCGGAATGTCTTGGCGAGAATGCTCGCTGCGGCTATCGACTGATACTTGCCGTCGCCTTTCACTATCGTTGTGTGGGGCAAGTCGCGGTAGGGAGTGAAGCGGTTGCCGTCGACGATGATGGCTTCGGGGCGCACGGTGAGTTGGTCGAGTGCGCGGTGCATGGCGAGGAAGCTGGCGTTGAGTATGTTTATGCGGTCTATCTCCTCGGGCGTAACCACGCCCACAGCCCACGCCACGGCGTCGCGCACTATCTGGTCGCGCAGCGTGCGTCGCGCTTTCTCAGTGAGCTTCTTCGAGTCGTTGAGCAGAGCATTGTCGTAGTTGGGCGGCAGAATGACTGCGGCGGCGTATACGCTTCCGGCAAGACAGCCTCTGCCGGCTTCGTCGCAGCCTGCTTCGACGAGGTCGGTATAGTAATGGGGTAGCAAATGTGGCTTACTTTCCTGTTTTTTCATTGTTGTCTGTTTCAATGTGCAATAAACCCGCTTACGGGTGCAACTCTTTTCCGTTTGCAAAGTTAGCTTTTATAATACAAACTACAAAGCGATTGTAATATTTCTTTAACAAAGAAATACGGAAAGTGAAATGTTATTTCCATAAAGCCAACTAATTTTGCAAGCGAAGATAAGAAACAATATGTATCACCTTATATAATATATAGATTATGGAAAAGAACATCACACTCCAGCAGTCGGACATCCGTGTTATCAACGCAAAGCAGGTGCAGACTTCTGCCCTACTCGACAGCATGAAAAAAGCCGCAACCGCTCCGATGGAGTGGTTACGGCAGTATTATTCGAGCGTGCTCGAGCGCGAGGTGACTATGGGTCAGACTCTGCGCTACATGCATGCGCAGCTTGCTTTCGTTATGTGCGTATTCCCTACATACGACTCGCTGCTTGTGCATCTCGGCGTATGCGCTTGGATGCTGTGGGCGGTGCTGAAGTGCAGAGGATAGACCGCTGAAGTGCAGAGGATAGGCTGCTGATGCAGTCCTCTGCGTCGTAGATGTCTGCGTGCTGCGCTGTGCGGCATCAGAACATCTGGCTCACGCGCTTCACTCCAGCCACGAGAGCGTCCACTTCTTCCTTCGTGTTGTAGAGTCCGAACGACGCACGCACCATGCCCTGTATGCCGAAGCGGTCCATAACGGGCTGTGCGCAGTGGTGACCGGTGCGCACGGCGATGCCGAGTCGGTCGAGCAGCGTGCCCATGTCGAGATGATGTATGTCGCCCACGAGGAACGACACCACGGCGTCCTTGCCCTCGGTGGTTCCGAAGAGTCGCATGCCGTCTATCTCCGCCAAGCGCGCCATGCAGTAGTCGGTGAGCTCGCGCTCGTGTGCGGTGATGTTGTCCATGCCAAGCGCCGACACATAGTTGAGCGCCGTAGCCAGTCCGTGCGTAGCCACATAGTCGGGCGTTCCGGCTTCGAACTTGAACGGCAGCTTCTCGAAGGTGGTCTTCTCGAAGCTCACGCTTTCTATCATCTCGCCGCCTCCTTGATAGGGCGGCATGCGGTCGAGCCATTCTTCCTTGCCGTAGAGCACACCGATGCCGGTCGGTCCGTATATCTTATGTCCGCTGAAAGCGAAGAAGTCGCAGTCGATTGACTGCACGTCTATAGCGAAATGGGGCGTCGATTGCGCTCCGTCTACGAGCACCGGCACGCCGTGCTCATGCGCTATGCGCACAATCTCCTTCACGGGGTTCACTGTTCCGAGCGTATTGCTCACGTGAGCCACACTTACAATCTTCGTTTTCTCAGAGAACAGCTGCTCGTATGCCTGCATGTCGAGCTTTCCGCTGTCGTCCATCGGAATCACCTTCAGCGCAATGCCGCGCTTCGCTGCCTGCAACTGCCACGGAACGATGTTCGAGTGGTGCTCCATTACGGACACTATCACCTCATCGCCTTCCGCCATGAACGCTTCGCAGAACGATGCAGCCACGAGATTGATGCTCTCCGTGGTGCCGCGCGTGAAGATTATCTCTTCTGTCTTCGGCGCGTTGATAAACTGGCGCACGGTCTCGCGTGCCGCTTCGTGCAGGTCGGTGGCGCGCTGCGAGAGATAGTGTACGCCGCGGTGCACATTGGCGTTAGCGTTGAGATACTCTTCGCGCATGGCGTCGAGCACGCACAACGGCTTCTGCGTGGTGGCTCCGTTGTCGAGATAGACGAGCGGACGGTCGTAGACGGTGCGCGAAAGGATTGGGAAATCGGCGCGAACCTTATTTATATCGTACATGATGTTGTTAAGTTGAAATGGTGAGATGGTGAGAATTCTCTACTAATTACTTGCAGAGCTTGCAGCCCTCACACTTGCTCAGTTCGCCGCGGAAGCGCTTCTCCACGAGATAGTGCAGGCGGTCGCGCAGCGGTTCGAGCTGTATCTTGTCGATAACCTCGTTGATGAATGCGAACTCGAGGAGCAGCTTTGCCTCCTTCTCGCTGATGCCGCGCTGACGCATGTAGAAGAGCGCCGCATCGTTGAGCTGACCCACGGTAGATCCGTGCGAGCACTTCACGTCGTCGGCGTATATCTCGAGCATCGGCTGCGTGTACATACGCGCTGTCTTTGTGGCGCAAAGGTTCTGGTTCACCTCCTCCGACACGGTGTGCTGTGCGCCATGGCGTACAAGCACTCTGCCTGCGAAGGCTCCCGTCGCCTTGTCGTTGAGCACGTACTTGTAGAGTTCGTGACTCGTGCAGTGCGACACCTGGTGATCTATCAGCGTGTTGTTGTCCACGTGCTGGGTCTTGTCGGCTATCACGCAGCCGTTGCACCAGCACTCTGCGCCCTCGCCCTTGAGCTGCACGTCGAGTCGGTTGCGCGTCACGCCGTTGTGCAGCGTGATGACGTTGTGGTTGAAGCGCGAGTCGCGCTCCTGCTCCACGTACACGTTCGAGATGCGTGTGTTCTTGTAGTGAGTCTCCTCCATGCAGTAGAGGTCGAGCGATGCGTTTGCTCCGACGTAAGCCTCAATCACCTGGGTTGTGAGGAACTGCTGGTCGTCAGCAGCGTGGTCGCAGAAGAGGAACTTTGCGTTGGCGCCCTCCTCCATCACGATGAGCACGCGGCGGTTCACCATCATAGCCACGTCCGAGCGCAGGATGTTGATGACCTGCACGGTCTTGTCGACAACGACGTTGCGCTTCACGTGAACGAGCAGACCGTCCTGCGCCAGCATGGTGTTGAGTGCTGTCACAGCGTCTTCGTCGCTCTTCGCCAGACGTGCGTAGTGCTTAACCACAAACTCGGGGTGAGCCTTCGCGTATTCGGCAAGCGACGCCACCTCGATGCCTTCGGGCAGGTTCTCCTTGGGCTGCAGCGACTGACGGAACTGATCGTTGACGATGAAGTAGAGCGATGTGCTGAGGTTGGGCACGTCGCAACGGAACGCCTTGTACGGGTCTACCGGCACTTCAAGACGGTTGATGTTCAGTCCGTAGTTGGGCTCGAAGAGCTTATCTATCGTTGTATATTTGTATCGCTCCACTTTTCGCGAAGGGAAGCCGAGACGCTCGAAGCTGTTGAAGGCTTCGTCGCGCACAGCGTTCAGCACATCGGCGCTGTGGGCGCAGATTTGCTCGCGACATTCGCGGTAGAGGTCGATGTATTGTTGTTCTGAAGTCATTGTTCTGAATTTTATTCTTCTTCAAGTTCAGCTTTTATCCAATCGTATCCTCGCTGTTCAATCTCCTTTGCGAGTTCGGGTCCGGCGGTCTTCACGATGCGTCCTTTGTAGAGCACGTGTACGACGTCGGGCTTTATCATGTCGAGGAGTCGCTCGTAGTGGGTGATGACGATGGCTGACGTCTCCGGCGTGTGCATCTTGTTGACACCGTCGGCTACGATGCGCATTGCGTCCACGTCGAGTCCGGAGTCGGTCTCGTCGAGTATGGCGAGCTTCGGTTCGAGCATCGCCATCTGGAATATCTCGTTGCGCTTCTTCTCACCACCCGAGAAGCCTTCGTTGACAGAGCGGCGTGTGAACTTGGAGTCGAGCTCCACGACCTTGCGCTTCTCGTTCATGAGCTTGAGGAAGTCGCCCGCCTTCAGTTCGGGTTGTCCCTGATACTTGCGCTTCTCGTTGACAGCCGCCTTCAGGAAGTTGGTCATCGACACGCCCGGTATCTCCACCGGATACTGGAACGAGAGGAACAGACCTTCGTGCGCACGGTCTTCGGGCTTCATCTCAAGGATGTTCTTGCCGTTGAACCACGCCTCGCCTTCCGTCACTTCGTAGAGCGGATTGCCGGTGAGCACAGCGCTGAGTGTAGACTTTCCTGAACCGTTCGGTCCCATGATGGCGTGTATCTCGCCATCGTTTATAGTGAGGTTGATGCCTCTTAGTATTTCCTTGCCAGCGATAGTGGCATGGAGGTTTTTTACTTCTAACATATCGAGTTTTGAATTTTTATATTAATACGAATCGAGCACGCGACCGAGCTTCATCCTGCGGCGTTCCTTCTTCGTTTCTTGTTTCTTTTCGTCGGCGGGATCGTATATGCCGAGTGCCATTTCGATGAGCGTGAAGAGGCTGTTGCCGTCGGCTGAGGTGAAGCGGAACGGGAACGTTGCCTTCAAGCCTATCTGTATGTTGTGGCGGTGCATGTTTGAGCGCAGCCGATATACGTCGGGGCTGCCGTTGCAGGTCGTAGCCACGTGCGCCTTACCGTCGATGGCGAGGGGGAATCCGTACTGGAACTCGAGCGCGAGCGACGAGAATATATAGCAGTCTACTCCAACTGTCGGCGCTGCGCTCACACGCGGGAGGCTTATTGTGATGTTGCGCTCGTAGTTGTCGCCAGCGTTCCATACGCTCATGCTGCTCCGCACGTGCCGACCGGCTACATTGATGTTGGTCATGAGCGAGGTGTAGGGCTGCAGGGCGAAGCGCTTGCTCAACGGATAGTAGCGTGCGCCGACCTCTATGTTCTGCATTGTGGCATCCACTTCGCTGCCGAACCATTGTACGGTCTCGGCGTTGTAGCCGCCCACGAGCGAGAAGTGCTGCTGCGGCAGGTAGTATTCGAGCAGCACGTTGCATTGGGGCGAGGCGAACGCTGCGATGTTGCCTGCGTCGCGCGGCGAACGCTCTACGCTTGCCGTCGTCGGGCACGAGAGATTCATGCCTGCTATCACCGCCCAACGGCGCTGTAGCTCGTCGGTGTCATTGCCTGCTGCGGCTGTGGCGGCACAGACTGCGAGAGCTGCTGTGGCGGTCATTATCCTGCGGAACATATATTGAGTTTTGAGTTTTGAATTTTGAATTGTGCGCTTTGCGCATTTTGAATTTTTGAGTTTTGAGTTGTGAATTGTGAGTTGTGAATTGTTGAGTTATCAACTCCTAATTGAACAATTCCTCATCGGCGTAGCCGACAATTCAAAATTCAAAATTCAAAACTCAAAACTCCTCCTATCCCACTGTTCCCTCAAGTGACACGCTGAGCAGCTTCTGCGCCTCTACTGCGAACTCCATAGGCAGCTTGTTGAGCACGTCCTTGGCGTATCCGTTCACGATGAGACCCACGGCTTGCTCGGTGGGTATGCCGCGCTGGTTGCAGTAGAAGAGCTGGTCTTCCGAAATCTTCGACGTCGTAGCCTCGTGCTCCACCACTGCCGTGTCGTTGTGTATATCCATGTATGGGAAGGTGTGCGCTCCGCAGTCGGAACCGAGCAGCAGCGAGTCGCACGACGAGTAGTTGCGTGCGTTGTCGGCGTTGCTTGTGGCGCGCACCAGTCCGCGGTACGAGTTCTGGCTGTGTCCGGCTGAGATGCCCTTCGATATGATTGTCGACTTGGTGTTCTTGCCCATGTGTATCATCTTCGTACCGGTGTCTGCCTCCTGATAGTTGTTGGTGACGGCTACGGAGTAGAACTCCGCCTGCGAGCCGTCGCCGCGCAGCACGCACGAGGGGTACTTCCATGTGATGGCCGAGCCGGTCTCCACCTGCGTCCACGAGAGTTTGGAGTTGACGCCGCGCAGGTCGCCTCGCTTCGTCACGAGGTTGAGCACGCCGCCCTTGCCATGCTCGTCGCCTGGGTACCAGTTCTGCACGGTAGAGTATTTCACTTCGGCGTTGTCCTTCACGACGATCTCCACGATGGCAGCGTGCAGCTGGTTCTCGTCGCGCATCGGCGCCGTGCAGCCTTCGAGGTAGCTCACGTATGCGTCGTCGTCGGCAATGATGAGCGTGCGCTCGAACTGGCCGGTGTTGCGTGCGTTGATGCGGAAATAGGAGCTAAGCTCCATCGGGCAGCGCACACCCTTGGGTATGTAGACGAACGATCCGTCTGAGAACACGGCGCTGTTGAGCGCAGCGAAGAAGTTGTCGCGGTAGGGCACCACGCTTCCCAAGTACTCGCGCACGAGGTCGGGATGGTTCTTTATGGCGTCGCCTATAGAGCAGAAGATGATGCCTTTCTCGGCGAGGTGCTGCGAGAAGGTGGTCTTCACGCTCACGGAGTCCATGATGGCGTCTACCGCCACGCCGCTGAGTGCGAGTCGTTCTTCGAGAGGTATTCCGAGCTTGTCGAATGTCTTCATCAGCTCGGGGTCTATCTCCTTATTCTCGTTCTTCTTCTTTGCGAGCGGGTCGGCGTAGTACGAAATCGCCTGATAGTCGATCTCGGGCACGTGCACGTGGCCCCACTTCGGCTCCTTCAGCGTCTGCCAGTGGCGGAAAGCCTGCAGACGAAACTCAAGCATCCAGTCGGGTTCGCCCTTCTTGCTTGAGATGAGTCGCACGATGTCCTCGTTGAGTCCTTTCTCAATTATGTCTGTATGCACGTCGGTAGTGAAGCCGTACTCGTATTTCTGCTCCGCCACCTGGCGCACATAGGCGTTTTTTGTATCTTTATTTTCCATTTTCGTATATAAAAGTCAAGGGAGAGCGACCGATTGCGTCCGCCGTCCGATCGGATTGCGTTCGGTGTCCAATCGGATTGCGTCCGCCGTCCAATCGGGTTGCGTTCGGTGCACGATGACTCAGCCTGCACTTTCAGGCTGCAAGACATCGGCATGCACATCTCCTAAAGAAATGCAAATTTACGAATAATGCGTTGATAATTCGAAGAAAACGTGGCTTTTTTCAGCCTAAAGGTTCATTTCCTTCGAGAGAATATTCTCGAGTTTCTCTGCCGAGAGCCTCAACTGGAACGCGCCCTTGATAGCCACGCTGATGCCGCCGGTCTCTTCGGACACTACGATGGCTATGGCATCGGAGTCTTGCGAGATGCCGAGCGCGGCGCGGTGGCGCAGTCCGAGCTCCTTCGGTATGTCGTGGTTGTGCGACACGGGCAGGATGCAGCCGGCGGCGCGTATGCGCTTGCCCACGATTATCATGGCGCCGTCGTGCAGCGGCGAGTTCTTGAAGAAGATGTTCTCTATGAGTCGCTGGTTGATGCGCGCGTCTATCACGTCGCCGGTGTCGACAATGTCGTCGAGGCGTATGCCGCGCTCAATGACGATGAGCGCTCCCACCTTACCGCGCGAGAGGTCGATGCACGCCATGACGATGGGCATGATGGTCTCCTTGTCCACTATCTTCTCCTTGCTTGCGCCTACGAACAGATTGGCGAAGGCGCGGAAGCGCTGATGGGCGCCGAGCGAGTAGAGGAAGCGGCGTATCTCTTCCTGAAAGAGCACGATGATGCCGATGACGCCCACCGACACGAGCTTGTCGAGGATGGCACCGAGCAGGCGCATCTCGAGCACCTGACTCACGAAGAGCCACACGAGCACGAACACGATGATGCCGATGAAGACGTTGAGCGAACGGCTCTCCTTCATCAGACGATAGATGTAGTAGAGCATCAGGGCGACAAGAAATATGTCGATGATGTCTTTTATTCCGAAGTCGAACATATTTTGAGTGTTGAATTTTGAGTTTTGAGTTTTGAATTGTGCGCTGCGCGCATTTTGAGTTTTGAGTTTTGAATTTTGAGTTACGAATTCAAAATTGAGCAATTCAAAATTGCGGTGCAACCGCAATAATTCAAAACTCAAAATTCAAAACTCAAAACTCCTTTGAAGCTATCCTAATTGCTGCACAATTCGAATTGTTTCAAAGGCTTCCTTCACGTCGTGCACACGCAGTATTGAGGCGCCTTTCTGCAGCGACACGGTGTGGAGCACGGTGGTGCCGTTGAGAGCCGTCGTGGGGTCGCCGCCGACGAGACGGTGTATCATGCTCTTGCGCGACACGCCTACAAGCACGGGCAGCTCAAGCGCAAGCAGGCGCTCCGCCTCGCTCATTATCTCGTAGTTCTGCTCGAGCGTCTTGCCGAATCCGTAGCCGGGGTCGAGAATGATGTCCTTCGCTCCGAGGTCGCGCAGGCGCTGCACCTCCGCCGCAAAGTTCTGCATCATCTTCGCCAGCGTCGGCTGCACCGACATCAGTATGTAGGGCACACCGAGCTGCGCCACAGTCTCGAACATGTCGCCTTCCTCGTGTATCTCCTTGCCTACGATGCCCGTTATGCCGCCTTCCGACACGTCGTTGATGATGTCGGCGCCGAACTCCTCCACACATCTGCGCGCCACAAGCGGGCGGTAGGTGTCTACCGACACGATGGCGTCGGGCTGCTCGCGGCGCACTATCTCAAGGGCGCGCTTCAGGCGCTCGGTTTCTTCCTCAAGGCTCACCTCGTCGGCGCCGGGGCGTGTGGAGAAAGCGCCCACGTCGATGATGCGTCCGCCCTCGGCGATTATCTGGTTGGCGCGGTCGGCTATCTCAGCCTCGGTCTGTTTGCGCGATCCGCTGTAGGACGAGTCGGGCGTTGCGTTCAGTATGCCCATCACCATGGGCTGTGAGAGGTCGAGAAGTCGGCCTCGCACGTTTATTGTGTATTGCATATGCTCTTGATAATTAGTTAATAACCGACCACAAATTACGCAATAAATATCCGAACTGCCAAATATTTAACTCAAAAAGTTGGGCTCTGCGCACGCCCAAAACCGATTATTTCGCACACGCGCAACGATTTATACAGACATTCTCTTTGCGCACACAGATTATTTGCATACTTTTGCAACATAAAACCCATCAAGACATGAAGCTCAAGACAACTCTCGCTGCTCTGCTCTTCTGCGCAACGGCTCTCGCATCCTCGCCCCACAAGTACCGCCTCGTATGGCAGGACCACTTCAACGGCACCACTTTCGACAACCGCTCGTGGACAAAGATAAAGCGCGGCGCACCCGACTGGCGTAAGTATATGTCGGACGCCGACTCGCTCTACGCCGTGCGCGACGGCAAGCTCGTTCTGCGTGGCGCCCTCAACACCAACCTCGAAGCCGACACGGCTCGCTTCGTAACCGGCGGACTCTACACCAAGCGCAAGCACGCCGTAAGATACGGCAAGGTGGAGGTGCGCGCACGCTTCGACTGCGCGCAGGGCGTGTGGCCGGCTATATGGATGAAGCCCGACTATGAGGTGAAATGGCCACAAGGTGGCGAGATCGACATCATGGAACACCTCAACCACGACAACATAGCATACCAGACCATCCACACCACATACACGCACACTCTGAAGCAGGACCAGAACCCGCCGCACGGCGGCACCTACCCCATCGACCGCAACGCCTTCAACACTTACGGCGTGGAGATTCTGCCCGATTCAATAGTGTTCTCGGTCAACGGACAACCGTCGTTCTCCTATCCGCGCATTGAGGAGCACAAGGACAAGGGACAGTATCCGTTCGGCGCCCCGTTCTATCTGCTCATCGACATGCAGATTGAAGGCTCGTGGGTGGGCAAGGCAGACCCCAAACAGCTGCCCGTCGAGATGGAGATCGACTGGGTGAAGCTCTACGAACTGGAACAAGAGAAGTAAACCTTCTGAGGAAAGAGAAGTAAACTCTGAGGAAGTAGAAGTAAACCTTCGAGGAAAGAGAGACAGACTCTGAGGAAAGATTCGGCTGCGCCAAGCACGCTTGCCGACAAAAATAAAAGCAAAATGGAAATATCCGAACTTTACGAAATCTTTAAGCAACACCCCGTTGTTACAACCGACAGTCGCGACTGCCCCGTCGGTTCGTTGTTCTTCGCCTTGAAAGGCGCTTCGTTCAACGGCAACAAGTTTGCTGCAGCTGCGCTTGAGAAGGGCTGCGCTTATGCTGTTGTCGATGAAGCGGAGTACGTCGTTGAGGGCGACGCTCGCTTCATTCTCGTCGACAACTGTCTGCACACTCTGCAACAGCTCGCACGCTATCACCGCCGTGCGCTCGGCACGCCTATCATCGGCATCACCGGAACCAACGGCAAGACTACCACAAAGGAACTCACGGCTGCGGTGTTGCTGCAGAAATACAACGTGCTCTACACCGAGGGCAACTTCAACAACGACATCGGCGTGCCTAAGACATTGCTGCGCCTGAACTCCACACACGACATCGCGGTCGTGGAGATGGGCGCGTCGCACCCTGGCGATATCAAGACGCTGGTGGAGATAGTTGAGCCCGACTATGCGCTCATCACAAACGTGGGTCGTGCGCATCTGCAGGGCTTCGGTTCGTTCGAAGGCGTGATAAAGACTAAGGGCGAACTGTACGACTTTGTGCGTGCGGCTGCCAACGGCGAGAATGATGCTTACGCCATACGCGAGGTGAAGCGCCCGCGCTGCGTGTTCATCGACAACGACAACCCGTATCTCAACGGCATCGCCGACGGACTGAACCTCGTGCGCTACGGCTTAAACGCCGCTGATAAAAAACTTTACGTAGCGGCTGAGGACGTAAAGAGCGAGCCGATGCTCAGCTTCTCGTGGGCGGCTGAGGGCAAGGCGCAGCACCATGTTGACAGCCACCTTATCGGTGCGTACAACATCACGAACATGCTTGCAGCCATCGCCGTCGGCACCTACTTCGGTGTGGAGGCAGACAAGATTGACGCTGCGCTGACCGGATATGCGCCGAGCAACAACCGCTCACAGTTTGAGCAAACTGCCTGCAACCGCCTCATCGTCGACGCCTACAACGCCAACCCGACGAGTATGGCGGCTGCGCTGAACAACTTCGAGGCTATCAATGCCGACCATAAGATGGCTATCATCGGCGACATGAAGGAGCTTGGCAGCGTGAGTCACGACGAGCATCAGCGCATCGTTGACCAGCTCAGCCGCATGAAGCTCGAAGAGGTGTGGCTCGTTGGCTCGGAGTTTGAGCACACAGCGACGCCGGCTGCGTTCCGCAAGTTTGAGAACGTAGCGGAGGTGAAGGAAGCAATTGCTTCTGAGAAGCCTCGCGACCGCTACATCCTCATCAAGGGCAGCAACGGCACACGCCTGTTCGAACTCCCCGAGAAACTATAGGAGGCTACGGCATTCTTGCCGTAGTCAAAAAACGTAGCGGAGGTCTCCGGCCTCCGCAGCACCAAGTCAGATAGACATCTTTATCAACTTAAAGACCTACACTGTTGCATGCTGCGGAGGCCGGAGACCTCCGCTACGTTTTACATTCTATTTCTGCGCATAGAGCCGCTTTACATCTTCTTGCTCTATCGCACTTCGCCTTCCAATATCGCATCCATCTGAGCAGATGTAGGCTCGGCAGGCAAGCGCTTTATCACATCCTTCACCTTTCTTTTCTGCGCAGCAGTCAGCACGAAGCTGTCCACGATGTCCTCATAGTAGGCTTTCAGGAATTTGCCACGGTTGATGCGTCGGTTTACGCAATACTTTCCGCCGGTTATCGTCTCCAGGTCGAACGACTTGTACACGAGTTCGCAGCCGTCATAGTTGTGCTCGCCCTCGCCTTGCGGGAAACTTGTGCTGACGGGGTTGGGCTTTGTGCCCCATCGTGTGAGCGTCTCCTCGTAGAAGAACGCGATGCGGTCGTCTGCCTGCAGATCCATGCTGCTGTACATCGACACCGTGGTGCTCACCTGATAGCATCCGTCCCAGCCCGAGGCGAAGGCTTTCGCGTTGCGCATGTCGTCGGGCGAGGCAAGTTCTTTATAGAATATGCTAACGTTGTTGCGACCCGTGCCCGTAGGCACCGACTGCAGCGCTACGTACATCGGCTTGCCGTCGCTGTTGCGCATGGCTGGCACGATGAGCATCTCGCCGTTTGTGGGGTTGGTGCTCGGCGCGAGCGCGAGTCCGTCCATCGTAGCCTTCTCGGGCTTGTCCCAGCAGCCTTCGCCGCTCTTTGTGTTGCTGTAGGTATAGATGTTTAGCAGTCGGCATCCCGACGCTCTGCTGGTTATTATCACACGACCGTCGGGCAGTTCCTCGCACTTCGGTTCGTCGCCGCCGGGCACGGGCAGAGCAGCAGCGCCGCCGAGAGCGTGCCATGAGCGTCCGAAGTCGTCGGAATATATCACGCGGTTGCCGTTGGGGCGCGCCGTGAGTGCGGCATAGATGCGATAGTAGTCGCCCACCTTCACCACTCTACTCTGGAACAGCTTGCCACTGCCGACGAAGGCGGCGTCTACAACATTGCCCTTGTCGAACAAGCCGTATATATCCTCGGTCTGGTCAACCGGCTTCTGCCATGTACGTCCGCCGTCGGTGCTACGTATTGCGGCAATGAGGTTCGGGTTCTGTCTGTTTGTGCTGGGCTTGCCGTACACCGTACAGCCCGCAACAGCCATAATGAGCACCTCGTTGCGCTCGCGATCCATCACGACAGCCGGGTCGCCGTAGGCTGCTTCCATCGGAGTCTTATGAGCGTTGATGAGCGAAGCGTCGCCACAAGCCACGTCAATCTCATGCTCGCTCCATGTTCTGCCGTTGTCGTAGCTCAGTTTCACCACGCAGTCGACGCGTCCGAAGCCGGGATCGGTGCCGCAGACGAGGCGTGCCGCACTCGCAACGAGTCGTCCGCCGTGGCCGCAGGTGATGCCTGGTATGCGATAAGGCGGAACGTCGATGCTACCCTTCGCCGTACTGAACAGGATTGTGCCGTCGGCGTAGGCTGCAACGGTGAGCAGCAACATGCCGAGAGATAATAGAATTTTCTTCATTGTAGTTTGGTTTTACTTTTTTACCCTTTTACTTTTTTACTTTTAAAAGTTATGTTCTCCTCCTTGAACTTATCTTTCGGCTGCGGATGCTCCGCCGGATAGCCGATAACGATCATGTTAAACGGAACGAGATTGTCGGGGAGCGAGAGCGTTGCGCTTATCGCCTTGCAGCGTTCCTCGGAAGGATAGGCGCCCGTCCATACGGCGCCGAGCCCCATAGCGTGAGCCGCAAGCAAGAGATTCTCTGTTGCAGCCGACGCATCCTGAATCCAGAAGTCGCGTCCGCCGCCTTCTATCACCTTATCCATATCGCCGCAGACCACAATGGCGAGCGGAGCCTTGAGCAGCATCTTCGCATAAGGATTGGCACCAGCCAGACTGTCGAGCACGCTACGCTGTTCTACAACCACAAAGTGCCACGGCTGCTTGTTCATCGCCGTAGGTGCAGCCATCGCAGCGCGCAGCATCTTCTCCACTTTCTCCTTCTCCACGGGGCGCGTCTCGTAGTCGCGTATGCTGGTACGCGTAGCGATATTGTCGAGCACAGCCTGCTCTTGCGTTTGCGACTCGCCGGCGTCTTCTGCGCCCGACACCAAGCGCACGCCAAGCACCACGACGGCAATGGCGAGCACTACGTTTAAAACGATTGACTTATTCTGTAAATTCATAATGCTTAATTGTATAATTCTTCAATTCCTCACTCAACACTCTTAACAAGCGCTCCCGTGGGGCACACGAAGCGGCAGTACGGGCGCGGCACCCACACCGACAGCACGAGGAACAACGCCGCGAGCACTGTCACCCACACCGACGCCGACGAATAGAGGAACGCCGTGAACAGCTCGTAGTCGATCCATGCGGTGCATGTGCCGGTGAGCAGCAGCGCCATGAGCACGCCCCAGAGCAGATTGCGCAGCACGGAGAGCAGTTTCAGTACGCGCGGCGTGATGCGCAGCTTGCGTCGACTGAGCTTTCCGGCGAGTTCCTGCGCCGATCCGAACGGACAGATATTGGCGCAGTAGTGACCCGACCGACCCGCCAACGGGTATATCAGCGCCACTATCAGCATAAGCAGCGGAGCGGCAAGTGCGCCAATCGTCGAAAGACTCACGCCGCCGGCGAAGACTCGCAGGAAGAGCGTGTAGGAGACGAACGTGCCAGTCCACAGACCGAGCACCACGACGTTCACCGCGAGCTGCACAAGATGCAGTCGGCGGTTGTTGTAGAAGAGCGGAACGACGGCTCCGAGCAGCACGACAATCAGCGCAACTATAGGGGGTGCACTTGTCTCAAGTGCACCAACCGAGCCGCCCTCACTCCCCACTATAGGGGGTGCACTTGTCTCAAGTGCACCAACCGAGCCATCCTCACTCCCCACTATAGGGGGTGCACTTGTCCCAAGTGCGCCAACCGAGCCATCCTCACTCCCCACTATAGGGGGTGCACTTGTCCCAAGTGCTCCAACCGAGCCATCCTCACCCCACTGACCATGCTGCTTGGCATAAGCCAGTCCGCGCTGCATGTTAGCTATTATCGCTCTTGACGAGAACGTAGCGCCCGACACGGCGTCCACCTCCTCCGCCAACGCCTCGTCCACCGACTTGTTCTGCCAGTGGTTGAGCAGCTCCTTCGCGCGGTTGAAGAAGTCGGGCGACTCGGCGTTGGGTTCAGCCTCAACAGCCGCCACCCTGCCGTCCTTTATATGTATCTTCAGCGGCACCGGTCCGCCGTATCCCTGCACGTCCTTTGCCAGCGGCTTTGTGTTCACCACGAACACTCCGTCGGGCGTCACCTCCAGCGTGTCGTTCTTCAGCGCCTTCGCCTCATGCGCCTCTCGCAAGTCGTGTCCTAATATCCTGCCGTCGCGCAGTATCGCCGCCGCAGCCAGTATCAGCACCACCACAACGAGCGACAACAGTCGCGCCATGAATCCCTTCCTTTGTCTTTTTACCATATCGTTGTTCTTTTGTTATCCTTCATAGAATCCATTCTGACTCATGCTCGACCAGCGGATATACATTTCCTTATAATTGTCCTTAATAAACTCGCGTATTATACGAAGTTCCTTATCGGTAAGCACACCACGTACTTTCACCTCCGTATCACCATTTCCTTTTACAAAGAGTTTTGCAGAACCAGCCTCCGTCAGTCGTTTGTCGCTTGCGTGAACATGCATAGCTTCAATGATACAATGTGAAGTGAAATACAGGTAATAACCACAAATCATGAAATCAAAATATTTAGGCATACGACTCCTCCATGTATTTTTGATTCTTCTTCCAATAACCTTCCACAATACTCAATTCTACATCATTCATTGTAGTTTCAAGCACTTCGCCCTGTGGCGACAAAACCAATGCATGATGAGGAGCCTTAAGATCCAATACACGTATATTCGAGTCTTCTGTTTTAGTGAATGCATACCCACAGACAATCATATCAGCCGTGGAGCATATCTTCGTTATATCTTCATTGTTCATAATTTCCGATTTTTACTGATTTTATGTCTTTCAAGAATGTTTCCGGATTGATATAGAGATTCTGAAGGATAGGCACAAGATCGATATATTCTTCTGTCACGCCCATCCCGTCATAGTCCGCCAAGACTACAAGATAGCCGTCATCCCATGTCTTCACCTCAACATATCTTTTCAGTATTGCAGGCGTACGGAAGCGGATGTTATAGTCGGCATACTTGAATGATGTCATATCGCCTTTATTTGACAACACAGCCTGTGTTGCAGATTTTGCCGTATTCATAAATTCACCTCCTTAATCTTTTTGTTAGAATATAAAACTCTGTAGCAAAGATAATGCAAATTAAAGACAATACAAAATGTATTCGTTGATTTTTACTATCCATACATCATAATACAATATCATTACCACGCACAGGAAACATCATTACCACGCACAGGAAACATCGTTACCGCGTATCTGTAATGATGTTACCATGCCTTGGTAACAACCGTTATCTTTGGCATCGATCTGTTTTTGTTCGGCAGACAGCTGTAACTGGCAGCTTCTACCGACACATAAACGCAAAAAGGGCTGGACTCCTTGCATGGAATCCAGCCCTTTCTGTTTTTGACTTAGCGCCACGACGTTCATCGTAAATCCGAGCCAAATGAGGTACAGCGGTGAACACATAGCGGCTATGGTAGCATGAGAAAAGCGACAATGAATGTCCTCTTGCCAGAATGTATGGAAGTAATCGCCGTCACCGACATTAGTGCTATTCAACATGCTTTTTTATGTCTTTGTATGCTTATTCGTTAGTCATAATGTTACTGATTTAGACCCATTTCTACATGCATATCCATCATTTGATTTTTCTCCATTGTTTTGTTTTTTTTATTATAGTCATTATAATCCCATTCCTCAAATGCAGAGACATTGAGCTCAGGCTCCTCGTCCTTAGAATAGTCGTTGGCAAGATATGCAACCGGCAGCCCAGTCTTGCGCATCAAGTCTGCGGCATGTTTCAGGTACGGAGCTTTCAGCTGCTCAATGTAGCGATGGGACAGAAAGAACCTTGTCAGTTATTGTCGTGATAGCAAGTTTTTAGAGTTGATATATTTATGCTTCGTTTCCCAATAGAATTGACAAAATTGAATATTCCCAATCAAAGATTTCTCCTGTCTCTTTGATTATGTCAATCCACATGCTGACGCGAGGATTATACCTTTCGAGAAGTTTCTTGTCTTCAGGACGAACTTCAAGCATACTTATCTGATGACGTTCCATGTTGACATCACTCTTGATAACAGTATCCTTGAAGGTGCTTAGCTTCCGGGCTTCTGCCAGATACTGCTGCGCTCCTTCTTCGTCTTTTTCAAACAGACAATGGTAAATGGCATCTATATAGCCACAACCTTTTATCGCATTGTAAAGCTCGCGATTGTATACAAAGTCATTCTCGCAATTATCCAGCACGCATGCGAAGATGCGCTCTTTCCATGTGTCGAATGTTGGTTCGACATTTGAGCTATATACAGCTTTGTCATTGGTTATTGACACCCAATTTCTATTACTACATATCAACACGACGTGCTTTCCTGAAGCGGCAAGCAGTTTCTCTGCCAGGAGAATCACATGGTCATATCCGTTTTGCAGCCCACTACCATTGTATAGAATGACGAACGCTTTCTGTGGTATGGATGTCAGCATAGGGATTTGCGCTTCCAAATCGGCTAAATTCTTTGAATTAAATCTAAGTGGTCTTACCATTCCCTTACCAAAGATATTTTCGCCTATTACGCATGTTTGCTTAACGCAAGCCTCCTCGCCTCTATCTTTCCTTCAGAATCTCTTGTCCTATATTATATTTCTCCATTGAATTGTATTATTATGTATGTTTATATTTCCAGTTCTCGTTGGTCAGAACCATTTAAAATCCTTGTCAAACAAGTTGGATATTGGTTTGAATAGTCTGCACAGAATAAGTCCGACGACTATCAAGCCTGTACGCACTAATGCAGATCCGCTCATCGTCAATCCGAGCCAAACAAGGTATAGCGGCGAGCACATAACGGCTATGGTTATCAGCATCATTAGTGATGCGAGGAATGTTTTAATGCCCATATTTCAATTATTTTATGGTATAGTTGTACAATGGCCGCAAACTGTCACCGGCTATCTCGAAAGCCACAATGTCGCGAGCGTACTCGTTGCTTCCTACTTTAGCAGAGAGGAAGAACACATAGGAGCGACTGCCGTACTCATCGTCAAGGCTCACTATCTTCTGCACTTCATGGTGGCTGTAATCATCATTAGGATGAGCAAGTCGAAGCAGAGGTCTATGCTCCTCGTGCAGCTTGCCGTCAGCAGACTTAAACTTCACCACACAGTCGATATTGGGTGCGGTTCCGCCTTCGCCTGTGTCATGCCAGATGGCTGTCACGAGACTGTCGTCAGAGACTATTGTATGGTAAATCTCGGTAGAGTCAGACTTACCATAGCTCTTATCGAGACTTGTATCGGAAGACTTGTTCAAACATGAAGAGCATATAGACAATGCCAACAAGGCTATGCTACAAAGCTGGAGTATCCTTTTCACATTCCTCATCGTTTCCATTAGACATATATTCCCGTTTTAATTTTTCGTCTTCAAAATCACTCGTAAACATACATTCTGCCAAAACCTCACCATCCTCTGCGTATTCAGGGTCGAACACAAGTCCTGGGAGAGTGAGCGGTTCTTCCTGTTCATATATGTACGAACCGATATAGACGTATTCCTTGGAAGGCTCTACCTTATCTTTATCTAAGAATACATCTCTTTCGCGTGCAAAATCAGAGTACTCGTCTTCGTATCCTTCGAAATCGTTTAATTCCCACACAAAGCAAAGCTCGTACATCAAACATTCGAAGAAGAAACGTTCGTTGTTTGCTTCAACAAAGTGGCTATGCGTATCCTCTTGATAAAACATAGGATATAACTTCGGCTCAAACATCCAATTCTGACTTACTTCTTTGACAGTTTCCAGAATTTGCTCTTTAATGTGCTTGCTCCAAAGGCTGGTAACCTGATAGGCATTGTCTTTCTTTACTTTCAGATATATTTTCATTTTCTTTTCGTTTAGACCTTTATTCTGATGGAGGAAAAATTTGGTTGATAACAACTTCATTGTCGTAATCAAGATATGCCCCGTCTATGTCATGACCTATTGACATAAATTCATCACTCACAGCCCAATCTCCTTCGCTCAATCGCTCACTGGTTTCCTGGTAATAGGCATCCATTATCTTCTCATGCAGATTAGGACTCTTTTCCTTTAGCCAAGGGTCGAACTTTTCCCAATAATCTTCTTCCTCCATGTCTTTGAGAATTGTATCTTGAGCTTCTTTCCATAATGCCAGCAATTTCTCAGCTTCCTCGTCAGAGAGTTTGACGGTGGCACCATCATTATTCCCATTTAAATATATTTCTGCATCAATCTCTTTCATTGTTGGTTATATTGTTTAGTTACTTTATGATTGATGACTTGCCAGCCACTCCTTGGCAAGAGTGGTGGCAAAGCCGTAGAAGTCTTTCTTGTGAGCATCTGACCGTAGCTCTTCGTTGTTTTGAAGAAACTCCAGCAGTTGTTCTCTCAACTCTTGGTCCTCAGTCCTTTCAAGAACCACTCTGATGAGTGTAAGTGCACCGTCGTCACCCCAATTTTTATGTATCATATTCTTTTCTTTTTAAGACACAATTTCTCGCCATGGCATAACCCGAGCAAGCTCGGTTCTGCTCATCTGGCTTATCGAAATCCTTCGTTTTTAGTTATTTCCTTTTTTACGAATCTCTTGCAGAATAGCTTCGCGCATCCACCATACGGCATACGAGGCAAACTTGAAGCCACGCAACTTGTCGAACTTGTGGCTGGCACGTATCATTCCGTAACGACTGGCAGCAATGAGTGCTTCGTCAGAGAGTCCCTTGCCCACATACTGCTTTGCTACTGCCTTGACAAAGACAGAACCGAGTTCTGCCAACTGGTTCTCAGCATCGGAGTCGCCCTGCTGTATGAGGTCAATAAGACGCAATGCCTCATCGTTGTCGATGATAGGCTTCTTTTCACTGTTTGTTGTAGAATTGTTGTTCATCATGTCTTTAATGTTTTTAGTTGTCGCGCGAAATTTACCCTGTTTTTCTGAAATAAAAAAATCAGACCATAGAAAATCAACAAAAAATCGACTTTTTGTTGCAATCATATCTTATTCAAAGATAGTGCAAACCGAGCGCAATGAAGCTTGCTTCAATTGCCGAGGTGCAGCCTATCTTATTCAAAGATACTGAATATGGCTTGGATAATCCAACCGATAATCATGAATGCGAGTTGTATGATACTTATCAGTATGTAGCCACCAAACACAACTATCAAGATTCCGCATAGAAAGAAAAACATGTCTCACGTCTTTTGAAAAGTTCTGCCTACTCCCTTTACAGCGTTTCGGCAGTCTCTGTTGTCATATTGCTTTATGACTATTGGGGCATTATCATCAAGCAGTTTGGTAGACTTTTAATGCTATCCAACATGCTTTTTTACCAATTTTCTTCTGTTACTTGTTTGCCTGTTTTGTCAATGTTAATCCATTCACCATTCAGTTTAACCTCAGCAGTGTTTGCTCCGAACAAAAAACCACGAGCATCTTCGTACTTACAAGGGATTATTTCTTCGCCGTCGTTATTGACGAAGCCATATCCTTCTTTAGATTTCACCAATGATAATCCACTTTCAAAGGCATACGCTTCTTCATATTTGCAAGGGATTATTTCTTCACCATCTTTATTGACGAAGCCCCAACCTTTCTTAGATCGTACTATTGCTAATCCGTTAGAAAAAATAGCATCTTTGTATTTGCAAGAGATTATTTCTTCACCATTTTCATTGACGAAGCCCCAACCTTCTTTAGACTTTACTTTTGCCATTCCTATACTAACTCTTTCAACTTTTTCCTGACTTCGTCACTCAAAAAATACGTATTTCATAACTGGTTGATAAA
>OGPQ01000935.1_pt1 | contig 22617 bp, 19 predicted proteins | sample 1552971 | NCBI WGS metagenome assembly OGPQ01 (sample SAMEA2580232, study PRJEB22360) | human gut metagenome | biome: human gut; feature: human-associated habitat; material: faeces | place: Denmark | collected 2008/2010 | reverse complement strand
AACCAGCGTCCGTAAAGGGCATAACCAGCAACTAATACGACGATTGCGATTGCTACGATTGTTAAGCTATTCATTCTTAATCACTCCTCTTAAAATAAACTCTATCATAAAATAAAATGTATTCAAAACACAGGATACAATAAAAATGAGTAAAAAAAATCTCCTGAAATGCCTGCTCAGCATTTCAGAAGACGAATATTCTCCGCGGTACCACTTCTTTTTATTACTCAAATCGTAATCCCTTAGTCACATCATTTAATGTGCTCCTTGATAACGGAAGGATCCCGGTCGCACTTACTAATGAATTATCATGTTCAGCTGACTGCTCGCAGGGGATATGGATATAAGTTCTTTATTGCCTCACAGCAACCGACAACTCTCTGAAAAAGAATTCAAATATCAATGTGTCCTGCTCATTGCATTCTGTATTTCGTTGCACTTATAATAGTCCTGTAAAAAAAGAATGTCAAGAGAAAATAATGTTCTATTTTTGATACAATCAAGCCATTAAGGCTTTGCTTACTTCCTTAAGATTCATACCGTTAGAGCCTTTGATCAGTACGACATCGTTCTTCTTTAAGTAAGTTTCAAGGAAAGCGATCAGTTCTCCGTTAGAAGAAAATGCACGGGTATGAAGAGAAGGATTTTCCTTCCATGCTTCCTCAATATAATGTCTGGAAAGTTCACCAGTGATAAAGAGATCTGTCACTTTTGTTGTAGCGATAAAACGTCCCACTTCTTTGTGGTATTCCGGTGAATCTGGTCCAAGTTCTAACATGTCAGATAAGACAGCGATCTTTCTTCCACGTGTCTTAAATTCAGATAAAATACTTAAACTTGCTTTCATGGAATCTGGGCTTGCATTATACGCATCATCGATCAGAATATAGTCGTTAACGTGGATAATATTCTGTCGCTGACCAGAAAATGTGGATAACTGTGCCTTGATCGCACTCATTGGAACATCATAGCGAAGTCCGATCGCAATGGCGGCTAATGCATTGGATACATTATGCTTTCCAAGTACATTTAAAGTGATAGGTTCTTTCATATCACCATAGTGGAATTCAAATAAAGTTTGTCCACCTTTTTCACGGATTTTTTCTGCACGGTAAGTACAATCATCTGCGAAACCGTAAAATTCATATGGTTTTTTGACATAATCGATATGTTTACGGATCATATCATTATCTCCATTTAAGAATAGGACACCATCTTCAGGCAGACCATTCTGGATATCTAATTTTTCGATACAGATATTGTCTCGGGAACCCATCATCTCAATGTGTGAAACACCAACATTTGTGACAACACCAACGTTTGGATGGATGATATTACCAAGAGTTGTGATCTGTCCCTTTTCACTCATTCCCATCTCAAGAACACCGATCTCATCTTCGGATGTCAGATGATCTAATGTTAATGGAACACCAACCTGACTGTTTTGATTGCCAATCGTTTCAAATACTTTGTATTTGCCCTTTAAAACATGTGCGATCATCTCGCGGGTTGTTGTTTTACCAACACTTCCAGTAACGCCGATGATCGGAAGAGACATTTTATTTCTGTAATAGGCAGCAATCTGCTGCATGGCTGTCAAAGTATCAGGAACTTTGATGTATGGAGCATTTCCTGAAGCTTCTGTATGTTCTTGTGTTAAGCAGGCACCGCCTTCTTTTAATGCATTAGGAATAAAAATATGGGCATCAACACGTTCTCCGATGATCGGTACAAATAAAGTGTTAGGACTGATCTCCATAGAATTCGTACTTAAGTGGTCAATCTTCATGGAAGGATCACCACATAAAAGTGTTCCGTCTGTTGCTTCTAAAATGTCTTGAATTGTTATATTCTCCATAGAAAACCTCGTTTCTTTCACTGTTAGATTTCAGCATAGGTGTGATTGATGATAACGGTTTAAAAAATTTATGCTGTTATCTACAGATTATAGCATAAAATGAAGTTGTATGATAAAATGATAGCCAGAAAATACAAAAAACATATTAGAAAAGAGGGTTCATGAGTTTTACACATTTACATGTCCATACAGAATACAGTCTGCTGGATGGTTCCAGTAAGATCAAGGAGCTAGTTCATCAGGCAAAAGAGCTTGGCATGGACAGCATTGCGATCACCGATCATGGAGCGATGTACGGAGTGATCGATTTTTACAGGGCAGCGAAAGCAGAAGGAATCAAACCGATCATTGGATGCGAGATTTATGTAACAACTGGTTCGAGATTCGATAAAGAAGCCAGTCAGGGAGATAAAAAATACTATCACCTGGTACTTCTTGCCCAAAATGACACGGGTTACCATAACTTGATGAAGATCGTTTCCAGGGGGTTTACCGAAGGATTTTATTACAAGCCACGAGTAGATTATGAAGTTCTGGAAGAATACAAGGAAGGTCTGATCGCATTAAGTGCATGTCTTGCTGGGGAAGTTGCAACTTATATCCGTGAAAATAACTACGAAAAAGCAAAGAATACGGCGTTGAGATTACAGGATCTTTTTGGAAAAGACAATTTCTTCCTGGAACTGCAAGATCACGGAATTCCAGATCAGACAAAAGTAAACACGGCACTGCTTAAGATGTCAAAAGAGACAGGAATTGATCTGGTTGCTACAAATGATATTCATTATACATTTAAAGAAGATGCCGAGGCACACGATATCCTGCTTTGTATCCAGACGGGGAAGAAAGTGCAGGATGAAGACCGTATGCGTTATGAAGGAGGTCAGTATTATTTAAAATCTCCGGAAGAAATGCAGAGATTGTTCCCATATGCAAGAGAAGCGATCGAGAATACAGGCAAGATTGCCAAACGTTGTAATGTTGAAATCGTATTTGGAGAACAGAAAGTGCCAGAATATGATGTGCCAGAAGGATACACTGCAGTTACGTATCTGAACCATTTATGCGAAGAAGGCTTAAAACGTCGTTATCCGAATATTACAAAAGAATTAAGAGAGCGGCTGGATTATGAATTGAAAACTATTGAAAATATGGGATATGTTGATTATTTTCTGATCGTATGGGATTTCATTCATTATGCAAAAGAACATGGGATCGCAGTGGGACCTGGTCGTGGTTCCGCAGCCGGAAGTATCGTTTCTTACTGTTTGGAGATCACAGATATCGATCCGATCCGGTATCAACTGCTGTTTGAACGTTTCTTAAATCCAGAACGTGTATCCATGCCCGATATCGACGTGGATTTCTGTTATGAGAGAAGACAGGAAGTCATTGATTATGTTGTAAGAAAATACGGGAAAGATCAAGTGGTACAGATCATCACTTTTGGAACTATGGCTGCAAGAGCCGTGATCCGTGATGTCGGAAGAGTTTTGGATATTCCATATGCAAAAGTAGATGGAATATCAAAGATGGTTCCAAATGAATTAAATATTACGATCGATAAAGCATTAAAGATCAGCAAGGACTTGAGAAATGCTTATGAGCAGGACGAAGAAACACATTATCTGATCGATATGTCGAAGAGACTAGAAGGACTTCCAAGACATGCCTCCATGCATGCAGCTGGGGTCGTGATCGGTAAGACAGCGATTGATGAATATGTGCCATTAGCAACAGGTGCAGATAACGCAGCTGTTACTCAGTTTACGATGACAACGATTGAAGAACTTGGTCTGCTGAAGATGGACTTTTTGGGACTTCGTACATTAACAGTCATTCAGGATGCAGAGAAAATGGTGCGAAGAAAAGTGCCGGATTTTGATATCACGAAAATTGATCCGACAGACAAAGAAGTTTATGAGATGATTGGAAATGGTCATACAGAAGGTGTATTTCAGTTGGAAAGTTCAGGAATGAAGTCATTTATGAAAGAACTAAAACCACAGAATATGGAAGATATCATTGCTGGAATTTCTTTGTATCGACCGGGACCAATGGACTTTATTCCACGATACATTGAGGGAAAGAATCATCAGGAAAGTATACATTATGAATGTGAACAGATGGAAGAGATTCTGGAGCCAACCTATGGATGTATCGTTTATCAGGAACAGGTTATGCAGATCGTTATGAAACTAGCCGGATATACGCTTGGACGAAGTGACCTTGTACGTCGTGCGATGTCCAAGAAAAAAGGCGATGTCATGATCAAAGAACGACAGAATTTCGTTTATGGAAATGAAGAAGAAGGAATTCCAGGATGTATCAATAACGGTATTGATGAAAAGACAGCGAACCAGATCTGGGATGAGATGTTAGACTTTGCAAAATATGCATTTAACAAATCTCATGCGGCAGCATATGCAGTAGTTGCCTATCGTACAGCCTATTTAAGATGCCATTATCCAGTAGAATTTATGGCAGCCTTGTTAACCTCTGTTCTTGGAAATACAAACAAGATTTCAGAATACAGTTATGCCTGCAAGAAATTAGGAATTAAGATTTTGCCACCAGATATTAACTATGGAGAGGGTGCGTTCTCTGTAGACCATGGAAATATCCGCTATGGACTGACTGCGATCAAGAGTCTGGGACGGCCAGTCATTGAAGCGATCATAAGAGAACGAAATTTAAATGGATCATACAGAGATTTTAAAGATCTCGTGGAACGATTATCAAGCAAAGAGATCAATAAACGAACTGTAGAAAATCTGATCAAATCGGGAGCTTTAGATTGTTTTCATGTAACAAGAAAGCAGCAGATGATCGTCTACGCCAGTGTGATCGATAGTATCCAGAAAGAACGGAAAAATGAGATCGCAGGACAGATGAGTCTGATGGATCTTCTTGGAGAAGAAGACCAGCAGTCTTTTCAGATTTCCTATCCAGATGTTGGGGAATATGAGAAAGAGCAGAAACTTGCCATGGAAAAGGAAGTGCTTGGGATCTACGTCAGTGGACATCCTTTAGAGGATGATATAGAACGCCTTGAACGAAGTGTAACAGCACATACTTCTGATTTTGTGATCGATGAAGAAACAGGAAAGACAAAGATTCACGATCGGGAAAGCTGTATCATTGGCGGTTTGATCAGTGAGATGAGTGTGAAACTTACGAAGAAGAATCAGAATATGGCATTTATCACACTGGAAGACTTAAGAGGAACCGTGGAAGTTGTCGTATTTCCAAGACAGTATGCGACATATCAGTCTCTTTTAAGAGAAGATGCCAAAGTATTTATCAAAGGAACAACACAGATTTCTGAAGAAGAAAGCAAAGTCATATGTAATCAGATCATCAGTTTTGAGGATAGCAGACAGGAATTATGGGTACAATTTGCGGATAAAGAAGCATTTTTTAAAGAAGAGGATGCATTAAAAGGTATTTTAACTTCCTATCCCGGTAAAAATCCAGTGGTGATCTATTGCAAAACAGAACGTGCTGTGAACCGTCTAGGGAGAGATTATATGGTTTCTGGTGACGAGAATTTATTATTTGATCTCGAAAAACGATATGGAAAAGAAAATATTCGGGTTAGATCGTTAGGAATATAACAAAGACTATTGAAAAATTTCTTTAAATGGATTAGAATAAAAGCCAAGTTAAGAATTGTATGGATTAATAATTGGAGGATATTGCAAATGGGAAAACCAAACATTAAAACAATTGGAGTTTTAACAAGTGGTGGAGATGCACCTGCTATGAACGCAGCAGTGCGTGCCGTAGCCAGAATTGGTAAAGAAAGAGGATTAAAAGTCAAGGGAATCCGTAAAGGTTACAATGGACTGTTAAACGAAGACATCATCGATTTAACACCAACAGAAACAGCCGATACGATCTTCCGTGGAGGTACAATCCTTTTCACAGCCAGATGTGAAGAATTTAAGACAGAAGAAGGTCAGAAACGTGGTGCTGAGATCTGTAAAGCACATGGAATCGACGGATTGGTAGTTATTGGTGGAGACGGTTCTTTCCAGGGAGCTAAGAAGTTAGCAGCGCTTGGAATCAACACGATCGCTGTTCCAGGAACGATCGACTTAGATATCGCATGTACAGAATATACGATCGGATTCGATACAGCTGTTAACACAGCGATGGAAGCGATCGACAAGATCCGTGATACATCAACATCTCATGAAAGATGTAGTATCGTAGAGGTTATGGGACGTGGAGCTGGATATATCGCATTATGGTGTGGTATGGCAACAGGAGCAGAAGATATCCTGATCCCAGAAAGCTTTGATGGAAACCTTCCTAAGGTAGAACAGCAGATCATCGAACATTTACTTCGTAACAGAGCAAAAGGTAAGACACATCATATGGTAATCAATGCCGAAGGTGTTGGACATTCTTACAGTATGGCGAAGAGAATCGAATCTGCAACAGGTATTGAAACACGTGCTACGATTCTTGGACATATGCAGCGTGGTGGAAGCCCAACAGCAAAAGACCGTGTATACGCTTCTATGATGGGTGCTTACGCAGTTGACTTATTATGTGCAGGAAAGACAAACCGTGTTGTTGGATACCAGAACGGAAGATTCATGGATATGGACATTGATGAAGGACTCGCAATGACAAAAGATATCGATGAATATCAGCTTCAGATCGCACATTTATTAGGAAAATAAATAAAACATGATCTTAGAGGAATCCTGTTTATCTAGGATTCCTCTATTTCTCTATATAGGAGCATTATTTTATGAAAGAGTTACGACCGGTACAGGTCATATTGCTTGGATTTTTAATTACAATATTTGCAGGATCGATACTGCTTGCACTGCCGATCGCAACACAAAGCGGGCAGGCAACGCCTTATATTGATGCATTATTTACAGCAACAACATCTGTGTGTGTGACGGGTTTGATCGTTGAGACAACAATGACACATTGGAGTATATTTGGGCAGGCAGTGATCATATTGCTTGTACAGATCGGAGGACTTGGTGTCATTACGATCACAACCGGAATGTTTTTTATGCTTCGAAAGAGGATCACTCTTGGAAATAGAATGTTGATCCAGGAGTCTATGGGTCTTAATACAATGACAGGTTTAGTTCCATTAGTTAAGAAGATTCTGATCGGGACAGGGATCATAGAAGGAATTGGAGCAGTTCTTTATGCGACTCAGTATGTGCCGGAATTTGGCATTGGATATGGAATATGGGCAGCAATCTTTAATTCAATCTCGGCATTTTGTAATGCAGGAATGGATATTGTAAGAGACGACAGTCTGCGAAGCTATGTAACGAATCCAGTTATGAATTTTACGACAATGGGGCTGATCATCCTGGGAGGTCTTGGATTTGTTGTATGGAAAGATCTTTGGCAGGGATTCAAAAAGATCGTAAAAGATAAAGTTCCTGTAAAAAGGATGATACAACAATGGAGATTTCAGACCAAGATCGTGTTATCCATTACGTCATTTTTGATCTTGTTTGGTACAATATTGATCTTTCTGTTTGAATATCATAATCCAGCAACTATGGAGAGTCTGTCATTGCCACAGAAGATACAGGCATCACTGTTTCAGTCTGTGACGACACGTACCGCAGGGTTTGAGACGGTAGCACAGGGCGCATTGACGGATGCATCTTCGCTGGTTTCTATGTTTCTGATGATCATCGGAGGATCACCAACTGGTACTGCAGGCGGTGTCAAGACAGTGACATTTGCAATTCTTGTATTTTGTGTGCTCTCTGTGGCAAAACAAGAAGAATCAATTACGTTATTTAAACGAAGAGTTCCACAGAATCTGTTGTCGAAGGCACTTGCGATCATTGTGATCAACCTGATCGTGCTGATGACATCTGTGTTATTGCTGTTGGTATTTGATCACGGGACTTTTATGGATTCATGCTATGAATGTGTATCAGCACTCGCGACAGTTGGTTTAACCAAAGGATTGACACCGAATTTGACAATCGCAGGGAAAGTGATTATCATCATTACCATGTACTTAGGGCGTGTCGGACCGATTTCTATGGCGATCGGTTTTTCACAGAAGAATAAGAAAAAGATGGTCATGTATCCGGAACAGGATCTGATCTTATAAGTGAAATAGATTCACATTATAACATGATATCGCAACGGAGGTAACGGAGAAGAATGAAGAAGTCAGTTGCAGTTTTAGGACTCGGAAAGTTTGGAAGCAGCATCGCAAGGTCACTTGCTAAAGGTGGAGCAGAAGTACTGGCAGTTGATAAAGATGAGGATCTTGTAAGAGATATCGCAGATAAAGTAACTTGTGCAGTCTGTGTGGATATATCTGATAAAGAAATGATGAACAACATCGGATTGGAAGGAATGGATGCAGTTGTGATCGCAACGGCAGAGCATTTAGATTCCAGTGTTATGGCATTGATGATCGTCAAAGAGATCGGTGTGCCATATGTTCTTGCGAAGGCAGACGGAACTTTAAAAGGAGAGATATTAAAACGTGTTGGAGTCGATGAGATTGTTTATCCAGAAGAAGAGATGGGAGCAAGGATCGCAAACAATCTGCTTGGAGGAAGTATGACAGATCTGTTTGACCTTTCCGCAGACACAAGTATCGTTAAAGTACCAGCAAGAAAAGAATGGATCAACAAATCATTAGTAGACATTAATTTCCGTGGAAAATATAACGTTAACGTCATCGCGATCGAAGGAGAAGGTGGTGTTGACGGGGCTCCAGATCCAACGAAACCGATCAAAGATGAGGAAAATCTTGTGCTGATCGGTAAGAAAGAAGATCTGGTCAAATTAAGAAAATAATAGATCGGAGGTGGATAAGAATATGATCACAACCACTCAGAATAAGCAGATCAAACAGATCATCAAATTAAAGAAGAGTGCAAGAGAAAGAAGAAAACAAGAATTATTTCTTGTAGAGGGAATTCGTATGTTTACAGAGATCCCAGAAGAATATTTATATAAAGTCTATGCATCTGAAGATTTTTATAACGAACATAGAGTGATTTTTGAACATATGGATGTGGAATTGGTATCACCTCAAGTTATGAAAGAGATTTCCGATACGATGACACCACAGGGAGTTCTTGCACTGGTGAAGATGATGAAATATTCTTTAGAAGATCTTCTAGAACAGGAAAAACCATTATTTCTGGTGCTTGAGAATCTTCAGGATCCGGGGAATCTCGGGACGATCCTTCGAACAGGAGAGGGTGCAGGGATCAATGGTGTTATCATGAGTCATGATACAGTAGATATTTATAATCCAAAGGTTACGCGCTCCACGATGGGATCAATATTTCGTGTGCCATTTGTCTATGTCGATGATCTTTTAGAAGTTGCAGAAACGATGAAACAAAAGAATATCATCACGTATGCAGCACATCTCAATGGAACAGACTATACGAAGGAAGATTATCAAAAAGGAACCTCATTTTTCATTGGCAATGAGGGAAATGGTCTGACAGATAAGTTGACAGACAAAGTACAGAAGAAGATCAAGATTCCAATGTGTGGTAAGGTAGAATCATTAAATGCAGCCATGGCATCAGGCCTTTTAGTTTATGAGGCAAGACGCCAGAGACAGGGGGTGGATTAAATGTATGCAGTTTATTGGCTGATCGCATCCGCGGTATTTTTACTTGTTGAGATCATGACACTTGGACTTACAAGTATCTGGTTTGCAGGTGGAGCCGTTGTTGCAGCAATCGCAGCACTATTTGGTGTTCCGTTTTGGGTACAGATGTTGATATTTATCGTGGTAACATGTCTGTTGTTTGCACTGACAAGACCAGTTGCCAAACGATATTTAAACAGCAAGGTGCAAAAAACGAATACCGATGCATTGATCGGACAGACAGCACTTGTCAAAGAAACGATCAATAACATGGAAAGCAAAGGGTTGGTTCAGTTAAATGGCCAGGATTGGACTGCGAGAAGCTTTGAGGCTGGAGAGATCATTCCAGAAGGCAGCGAAGTGATCGTAAAAGAAATCCGAGGCGTGAAACTGATCGTAGAAAGAGAGGTATAAGATGATTATGTCGATTATTTTATTTATTATTGTTATCGCATTGCTTGCGATGATCATTTCATCCACAGTGCGTATCGTGCCGCAGGCACATGCTTATGTTGTAGAACGACTGGGTGCTTATCAGGGAACATGGTCTGTAGGACTTCATGTCAAAGTCCCATTTATTGATCGTGTTGCAAGAAAAGTCAACTTAAAAGAGCAGGTTGTGGATTTCCCACCACAGCCAGTTATCACAAAAGATAACGTTACGATGCAGATCGATACAGTTGTATATTTTCAGATCACTGATCCAAAATTATATAGTTACGGTGTAGAGAACCCGATCATGGCAATCGAGAATCTGACAGCTACAACACTTCGAAATGTCATCGGTGATCTGGAATTAGATGAGACATTAACTTCCAGAGAGACGATCAATACACAGATGAGAGCAACACTTGACGTTGCGACAGATCCATGGGGAATCAAAGTAAACCGTGTGGAACTTAAGAACATCATTCCACCAGCAGCCATTCAGGATGCCATGGAGAAACAGATGAAAGCAGAACGTGAACGAAGAGAAGCGATTCTGATCGCAGAAGGTGAGAAGAAGTCCGCGATCTTACGTGCAGAAGGACAGAAAGAATCTATGGTCCTTCAGGCAGAGGGAGATAAGGAAGCAGCAATCCTTCGTGCGGAAGCGAAGAAAGAAGCAACGATTCGTGAAGCAGAAGGTCAGGCAGAAGCGATCCGTGCGATCCAGAAAGCGAATGCACAGGGTATTGAATCAATCAAGGCAGCCAAAGCTGACGATGCAGTCATCCAGTTAAAGAGCTTAGAAGCATTTGCTAAAGCAGCTGACGGAAAAGCTACAAAGATCATTATCCCATCTGAGATTCAGGGGATGGCAGGTCTTGTAAAATCAATTACAGAAGTTGCCAAAGACGATGAGAAGAATATTGCAGATCTGATCGAAGAGCAGGTACAAGACACTGTAAAAGAACAGTAAGATCAGAAAATGTTTATGAAAATATGACAACCCTTGGCGGTATGCCGGAGCACTGAAGAGGTGTTCCGGCTTTTGCCATGTTTGATATTGATGGGAGATAAAAGATGAAGACAATCGTTTGTTATGGAGATTCTAATACTTATGGCTATAATCCGGAAAATGGATTCCGTTATGAATATGAAGAACGATGGACAACCATTTTGCAAAAGGAACTGAAAGATTCTGCGATCGTGATTCCGGAAGGATTAAACGGCAGAACAACAAGTTTTGAAGATGAGTTAAGACCAGGAAGAAATGGTGCAACATATTTAGATCCATGTTTACACAGCCACGGACCGATCGATCTGGTAGTGTTAATGCTTGGAACGAATGACCTTAAGATCCGTTTTCAGGCAACACCAACAGATATCGGAAAAGGGATCGACCGTCTGATCAAGATGATCAAATCGATCACTCCACAGAAGAGACAAGATGGACGATCCGCAAAGATCCTTTTAATGGCACCACCGCATCTTGGGGATGATCTGACAGAGATTCCAAGTGGAGAAGAGATGGGATTTGAAAGAGGGATCAGTTATTCCAAGAGATTGGCACCGATTTATGAAGACTGGGCAAAGTTTCATAACATTGAATTTCTGGATGCAGCAAAATATGCGAAAGCTTCCGAAATCGATGCCTGCCATCTGACAAGAGAAAGTCATAGGAAATTAGGTGAAATGGTTGCGAAAAAATGCAAGGAAATCCTTGAAATATAAGGGTTTCGGGTTGTTTTCAAAGATGCATTCCTATATAATAACAACTATATGATGTCTGCCAGGGATCAAAGGGCAGAGACATCCAAGATACAACAAAATGGAGGAACAAAAGATGGACGCAAAGACAAGCTTAAAAGGAAGAAGTTTCTTAACATTAAAAGACTTTACACCAGAAGAAATTGGTTATTTTTTAGATTTAGCAGCGAAATTAAAATCAGATAAGAAAAAAGGGATCACAGGAAACAGTCTAAAAGGGAAAAATATCGCTCTTTTATTTGAAAAACCAAGTACAAGAACAAGATGTTCATTTACGATCGGATGTGTTGATGAGGGTGCACACCCAGAATATCTAGGAAAAGATGATATTCAGTTAGGACACAAAGAATCTGTAGAAGATACAGCAAGAGTTCTTGGAAGAATGTTTGACGGGATCGAATTTCGTGGATTCTTACATGAGAACGTAGAGAAATTAGCAAAATACAGTGGAGTTCCAGTATGGAATGGTTTAACAGATGATTACCATCCAACACAGATCTTAGCGGACTTCTTAACATTAAGAGAACAGTTTGGAGAGATCAAAGGATTAAACTTCGTATTCGCTGGAGACGGAAGAAATAACATGAGCAACTCTTTAATGATCGGATGCAGTAAGATGGGATTGAATTTCACATGCTTAGCACCAAAGAGTTTATGGCCAAATGAAGAACTGGTAAAACAGTGCGAAGAGTATGCAAAAGAATCTGGAGCTAAGATCCGTTTTACAGAAGATGTGAAAGAAGCTGTGGAAGGTGCAGACTGCATTTACACAGACGTATGGGCATCTATGGGTGAAGAAGACAAGGCAGCAGAAAGAATTGCTTTATTAAGACCATATCAGGTAAATAAAGAAATGTTAGAGATGACAGGAAAAGATACTACAGTTGTTATGCATTGCCTGCCAGCAGTTAAAGGACATGAGATCACAGAAGATGTTTTTGAACATTATGCAGATGTGATTTTTGATGAAGCAGAAAATCGTATGCACACGATCAAAGCTGTTATGGTAGCGACTTTAGGAGAATATTAGGAGATAGGATATTCAATGAAAAGTAAGATTCTCAAGGAATTAAAGAATGCAGATGATTATATATCAGGACAGCAGCTTTGTGAGCGGTTGGGAGTTTCAAGGACTGCTGTCTGGAAGCATATCAAAGCATTAAGAGCAGAAGGTTACGAGATTGATTCTGTGACAAATAAAGGCTATAAACTTATGATGGAACCAGATCTTTTGACAAAAGAAGAAGTAGCATCCTGCCTTCATACCAAATGGCTTGGAAAAGATCTTCATTGTTATGAGACAATGGATTCTACAAATCTTGAGATCCGTCGTCTGGCAGAGGCAGGTGCCGGTCACGGAACCGTTGCGATCACAGAAGAACAGACGATGGGAAAAGGAAGAAGAGGACGAAGCTGGTTGGCAGAAGCTGGAGCAGGGATCGCGATGAGCTTTCTTCTAAAACCTCAGATCGAAGCTCAGAATTCTTCTATGCTTACGTTAGTTACTGCATTAGCGGTAAATGAAGCAATCTGTGAGACAACAGGAATTCGGGCAAAGATCAAATGGCCAAACGATATCATTGTGAATGGAAAGAAGATCTGTGGAATCCTAACAGAGATGAGCCTTCAGATGGATGAGATCAATTACATTGTAGTGGGACTTGGTATCAATGTAAATATCGATCATTTTCCAGAAGATTTAAGTGATAAGGCAACTTCACTCCAGATCGAGGGAGGAAGAAAGATCAAGAGAGCTCCATTGGCAGCGAAAGTGTTAGAATGTTTTGAGAAATATTACGATATGTTTTTGAAGACAGAAGATCTTAGCATGTTGCAAGATGAATACAATAAACTTCTGGTACATACAGACCAGAAGATCAAGGTTGTCAGAGGTTCCAAAGAAGAGATATTCTTATCAAGAGGCATCAATCATCGTGGAGAATTACTGGTAGAGGATGAAGATGGAAAGGTATCAGAAGTTTCATCCGGAGAGGTATCAGTAAGAGGTATCTTGGGATACGTATAAGAGATTCCGAGAATATATACAAGAAACAAGGAGAAATACAAAAACATGTATCAGGATAAAGTTACATTATGCGGTTCCAATGCATATGAGAAGAAATATTACTTAAACCCTGATTTTTCTGGACTACCAGAACAGATCAAACAGGAACTGCAGATTGCATGTGTACTATTTACAGCAGAAGTCGGCGGAGTCTTGACATTAGAGTTCGATGAAGAAGGCAAATTAAATTTTGTTACTCATGTGGAAGATAATGATTTCTTTTACGATGAGATCGGAAGTGAACTGATGATCAAGAAACTAAGACAGGAAAAACAGGATTTCTGGGAGTCCTTGGAACTATATTATAAAATATTCCTTTTGGGAGAAGATGAGGTATAAATTATGTTATTAGCACTCGATGTTGGGAATACCAATATAACGATCGGCGTATTCAAAAGAAAAGAGATTATAGAGGTATTTCGAATTACAACAAAGTTACCAAGAACATCCGATGAATTTGGAATTCTGATTTCAAGCCTATTAAAGGAAAAAGGATTGGATGAAGGTGAAGTGAAGGCAGCGATCATAGGATCCGTTGTGCCAAATATCATGCATTCACTGAGTAGTGGTTTGATCAAATATTTTGATGTAAAACCGATCATTGTAGGACCTGGGATCAAGACAGGGATCAATCTTGGAAGATTTAATCCAAGAGAAGTTGGAGCAGACAGGATCGTGGATCTGGTTGCAGGATATGAAATATATGGCGGACCAGCACTCGTCATTGACTATGGAACTGCAACAACATACGATATTGTCACAGAAAATGGCATATTCTTAGCAGGTGTGATCGCACCGGGAATTCGCACTTCAGCAAATGTACTATATAGAGATGCAGCACGTCTGCCAGAGATTGAAATCTTAAAACCAAAGACGATCCTTGCAAACAGCACGATTGACAGTATGCAGGCAGGTTTGTACTATGGAGTTGTTGGTGAGACAAAATATATGGTACAGAAGATGAAAGAAGAGACAGGCTTTGATAACATGAAAGTTATCGCAACCGGAGGCCTTGGAAATATGATCGCACAGACGGTTGATGAGATCGACTATTACGATCCAACATTAACATTGAAGGGATTACAGATCATTTATGAGAAGCAATAAATTAAAACCTCTGGTTATTGGAGATATTACAATTGAACATCCGTTAGCACTTGCACCGATGGCAGGAGTTACAGATCTACCATATCGTTTGTTATGTAAAGAACAGGGTGCTGGAATGATGTGCACTGAGATGGTAAGTGCCAAAGGATTATACTATGGGAACCGTAAATCTGAGCCATTGATGGCAACAGATCCGAAGGAAATTCCAGTAGCGATCCAGATTTTTGGATCCGATCCAGAGATCATGGGTCAGATGGCAGCGAAAGTCAATGATGGGCGGTTTCAGATGATCGATATCAACATGGGATGTCCGGTTCCAAAGATCGTGAATAACGGTGATGGATCCGCATTGATGAAGAATCCGGAATTAGCAGGGAAAGTGATCAAAGCAGTTGTAGATGCTGTGGATATCCCAGTTACAGTTAAGATCCGAAAGGGATTTAACGATGAATTGATCAATGCACCAGAGATGGCACAGGTTGCACAGGAGAATGGAGCAGCAGCGATCGCAGTTCATGGAAGAACAAGAGAACAGTACTATTCAGGAACAGCAGACTGGTCGATCATTCGCAAGGTAAAAGAAGCTGTTGATATTCCGGTAATTGGAAATGGTGATATCACATGTGCAAAAGATGTATTACGAATGCAGGAAGAGACAGGTTGTGACGGATTTATGATCGGAAGAAGAGCCAAAGGGAATCCATGGATCTTCAAAGAAATCTTACATTTTTTTGAGACAGGAGAAGAAATGCCAAGACCATCCTTAGAAGAAGTTGTCGCCATGATGTTGAGACATGGACAGATGATGATCGATTTTAAAGGAGAATACATCGGAGTCCGTGAGATGCGGAAACATGTCGCATGGTATACATTCGGTTTTCCAGGGGCAGCAAAACTTCGCGAGAAGGTAAATCATACAGAGACATACGAAGACTTAGAAGAATTACTGCAAAATTATCTCAAAGCCACGAATGGCAGGGATTAGGAATTGACAAAAGAAACTTAGGTAAGATATAATTAATCAGTTAACATTTAGAACGAAAGGAATAGTGTTATGGCAGAGGCAAAGAAGAATATATTAACCCCAGACGGTTTAAAAGCATTAGAAGATGAATTACAAGAATTAAAAGTCGTAAGACGTAAAGAGATCGCACAGAAGATCAAAGAAGCAAGAGAACAGGGTGACTTATCAGAGAACGCGGAATATGATGCAGCCAAAGATGAACAGCGTGATATGGAAGCACGTATCGAAGAGATCGAAAAGATCTTAAAGAACGCCGTTGTTATCGATGAGAAGTTTGAAAAAGGTGTCATCAGCCTTGGATGTCACGTATTATTAGAAGACATCACTCTTGGAAAAGAAGTAACATACCATATCGTAGGTTCTACAGAAGCAGATATCCTTCAGAACAAGATTTCCAATGAAGCACCGATCGGTAGAGCTTTACTTGGAAAGAAGATCGGAGATGTCGTATCCGTAGAAGGAATCAATCAGGTAAACGACTTCAGAGTCATTGATGTACAGAGAAAGTAAGAGGAAGTAAGAAAAGTGGCACAGCAGAATAAAGATACAAACGAACTGATCAAAGTAAGAAGACAGAAACTGGCTGACTTACAGGCAGCTGGGAAGAATCCGTTCGAGATCATGAAATATGATGTAACACATCATTCAAAAGAAATCAAAGATAATTTTGAAAAATTAGAAGGAAAAGAAGTAGCAGTTGCAGGACGTTTAATGTTCAAACGTGTGATGGGTAAAGCATCTTTCTGTAACGTACAGGACCTTCAGGGTGGAATTCAGGCATATGTAGCAAGAGATGAGATCGGTGTAGAATCTTATCAGGATTTCAAGAAGATGGATATCGGAGATATCGTAGGTATCAAAGGTAAAGTCTTTGCTACAAAGACAGGAGAGAAATCTATACATGCAGAAGAAGTGATTTTATTATCTAAGAGTTTAAAACCACTTCCAGAGAAATTCCACGGATTAACAGATACAGATACAAGATATCGCCAGAGATATGTTGACCTGATCATGAATGAAGAATCCAAAGAAGTATTCATCAAACGTTCTAAAATCATCAGTAAGATCCGTTCTTATCTAGATGGACAGGGATTCATGGAAGTAGAAACTCCGATGTTAGTATCCAATGCAGGTGGAGCATCAGCAAGACCATTTGAAACACACTACAATGCATTAAGTGAAGATGTAAAATTACGTATTTCCCTAGAGTTATACTTAAAGAGACTGATCGTTGGTGGACTTGAGAAAGTTTACGAGATCGGACGTGTATTCCGTAACGAAGGTGTTGACACACGTCATAACCCAGAGTTTACATTAATGGAATTATATCAGGCATACACAGACTATCACGGAATGATGGATCTGACAGAGAACTTATATCGTTACCTTGCAGAAGAAGTATGCGGTGGAACAAAGATTCAGTATAAAGATTTCGAGATCGATCTTGGAAAACCTTTTGAGAGAATCACAATGGTAGATGCAGTTAAGAAATACTCTGGAGTAGACTTTAAAGAGATTAAGACTTTAGAAGAAGCAAGAGCAGCTGCTGAAGAACACCATGTAGAATACGAAGAACGCCACAAACGTGGAGATATCTTAAACTTATTCTTCGAAGAATTCGTAGAAGACAAACTGATCCAGCCAACATTCGTTATGGATCACCCAGTAGAAATCTCTCCATTAACAAAGAGAAAACCAGAAGATCCAGATTATGTAGAACGTTTTGAGTTCTTTATGAATGGATGGGAGATGGCAAATGCATACTCTGAGTTAAATGATCCGATCGATCAGAGAGAACGTTTCAAAGCACAGGAAGAACTTCTTGCACAGGGTGACGAAGAAGCCAACACAACAGATGAAGACTTCTTAAATGCATTAGAGATCGGTATGCCACCTACAGGTGGTATCGGATTCGGTATCGACAGAATGGTAATGTTATTAACAAATTCTACAGCGATCAGAGATGTATTATTATTCCCGACAATGAAATCACAAGGTTCTGCAAAAAATGAAGCAAATAATGTAGCTCAGACAGCTGCAGCTGCTCCAGCAGAGACAGCAAAAGTTGACTTCTCCAACGTAAAGGTTGAGCCTTTATTTGAAGAAGAGGTTGATTTCGATACATTCAGCAAATCTGATTTCCGTGCCGTAAAGGTTAAAGAGTGTGTAGCAGTTCCGAAGAGCAAGAAGCTCCTTCAGTTCACACTGGATGACGGAACAGGTACAGACCGCACGATCTTAAGCGGAATCCACTCTTACTATGAGCCGGAAGAATTAGTTGGTAAGACACTGATCGCAATCACCAACCTTCCGCCAAGAAAGATGATGGGAATCGAGTCTTGCGGTATGCTGCTTTCAGCAGTGAATAACCTGAAGGATTCAGAGGATGAAGAACTGCATCTTCTGATGGTTGATAACCATATTCCGGCAGGTGCTAAGCTGTACTAATCCAGAAAAAAGAGTTCGGTTTGGTAGTCATAGACGTCCAATCAGGAAAAGTGGTTCTATGGATTCCTGACTGTTTATCTTATATGTCTAAAGAACAAAATATCGATTATTTTTGAGGAGCATTTTTCGAAAATATAGTGTTAAACAAGGACACATCACTTTTGGTAGAAATACCATTTGGATGTGTCCTTTTTGTTTTTTAAGATATAACATCCTTTCATGTACCTGCCAAATAAAATGAGTATCTGGTAATATACAGATTTCTGGAAACAAGGAGTAAGCCATGAAAAAACGAAAAACACCTGACTTGGAAAAATATCTGGAAGGAAAGAAACGCAGATTTGTAAATTATACACAAGGAGCAAAGATTTACAAGATGTCCTACTGGCCTTTTGTCAGACTGGCGAAAAAAGCAGAAGCCAATTATCCGATTCGAAAGACAGCCATTGTGGATCTGAATATTCTGGATGATTTTTTAGAAGGCAATCCTGAGGTTGTATCAGAATTAAAGAGCAGTATACCATGTCAAAAGAATCGTGTTAGTTAATTTGGATCTTATTGATGAATATCTGGAAGCATTCCGTGATGAAGAATTTTGATGAAAGAATACAGGAGGAACAACATATGTGTAAAGTGATATCCATTACAAACCAGAAAGGCGGAGTCGGAAAGACCACCACAACAGTTAATCTCGGAGTCGGGCTTGCAATGCAGGGCAAGAAAGTATTGCTCATAGACGCAGACCCGCAGGGCGATTTAACGACTTGTCTTGGTTGGCAGGATACAGACGGCTTGGGTATCACGCTTGCAACGAAACTCACAGATGTAATCAATGAAACGATGACAGACCCTATGGTTGGTATCCTGCACCACGAAGAAGGTGTTGACCTTGTTCCGGCAAACCTTGAGCTTTCAGCAATGGAATTTAACCTTATGAACGCAATGAGCAGAGAAACTACACTCAAGAACTATCTGAGTCAAGTGAAGAACAGATATGATTATGTAATTATAGACTGTATGCCTTCACTTGGTATGGTTACTCTCAATGCTTTATCGGCGGCAGACAGTGTTATCATTCCGGTTCAGGCTCAGTATTTGCCTGCAAAGGGTATGACACAGCTTGTGCAGACCATTTCAAAAGTAAAGAAGTATATCAATCCAGATATTAAGATAGACGGTATGCTGCTTACTTTGGTGGATAGCCGAACAAACCTTGCAAAGAGTACGGTGGAAGCACTCAGGGCAAACTTCGGTAATCAGATAAGAATGTATCGAACACAAATCCCGATTGCCGTAAAAGCCGCTGAAACTTCTTCCAAAGGCAAGAGCATTTATGCTTATGAGCCAAACAGCACAGTGTCTAAGGCATACGCTGAATTTACAAAGGAGGTGTTAGCCGATGGCAGGAAGAAAGAGCGACTTCACTCTCACGAAGCTCGATGATTTATTTACCACGCAGGCACAGAGAGATGAAGAACAGCTTTCAAAAATCCGAGATATTCCGTTAGAGCTGATTGATGATTTCCCCGACCACCCGTTTAAGGTCAGGGACGATGAAGATATGATGCAGCTTGTGGAGAGTGTCAAGGAAAGAGGGGTTATTACTCCGGCAACGGTAAGGCAGAAAGAGGACGGCAGATATGAACTTGTTTCAGGACACAGACGAAAGCGAGCTTGTGAACTGGCAGGATTTGAAACCCTGAGAAGTGAGATTGTAGACCTGAACAGAGATGAAGCGACCATTTTAATGGTTGAAAGTAATTTCCAGAGGTCAGAGATATTGCCGAGTGAAAAAGCCTTTGCCTATAAAATGCGTTTGGAAGCAATGAAAAGGCAGGGAGAAAGGACAGATTTAACTTCTCGCCCAGTGGGCAATAAGTTGTCAGTAACTCAGGTTGCAGATGAAGTTGGAGATAGTGAGCGTCAGATACATCGCTATGTGCGTCTGACAAACCTTGTTCCTGAACTGCTTGAATTTGTTGATGAGGGGCGTATTAAAATGCGTCCTGCCGTGGAGCTTTCCTATCTTGATGAAGATTGCCAGCGTGATGTGGTTGACGAAATCGACTTGAATGACGCAACCCCGTCACACGACCAGACAATCCGTATGCGAAAGTTATTCAACGAGGGCAACCTTACAACAGAAGCAATCCACGCTGTTATGTCTGAGGAAAAGCCGAACCAAAAGGAAAAAATCGTGTTGAGGGGCGATAGAGTAAGACAGCTTATCCCGAAAAACATTCCCGTCAGTCAGACAGAGGATTTTGTCTGCAAAGCATTGGAGTATTACAACAAGTTTTTGCGTAACCGTGCAGAGCGTGACAGCAGATAGCCTGTTTTACAGTTCCCCTTTCTCACACTCTAACCTCTTAGTTATACTTTTACCTACCGAAAATGATATATACTATCTCACTTGAATATAACTATCTCAAAGTATATGTCTATCTCTAAGGGGCAATCGCACAGTATGAACGGACTGGAGGTGTATGGTAAAATGAAAAATTAACGAAAAATCCGCATTTGTTTTTCGGCAGGTAAATCTTGTCGTAAGAGAAAATCCACAAAGGCACATCGTAGCGATACGGTGTGTTTTTCAATTTTTACAGGAGGAAACGCAATGATAAAGTCAAAATTCAAAAGAGTCACGTCGCTTTTCTTGGCGACCCTTATGTGTGTGACCACTTTTGCAGGCATTGGCTCGACAACAGCATATGCTGCTTCGGGAGAAAAAGCCGATGTTTATATGGTCGATTTCCCTCGTGATGGCGATGCTAATTACGATGGGGTATGGGGACACAGCAATTTGACCTTGAAAAATGGTTGGCATACCGGACGTTCCAATTTTACCAATCTAAAGGCTATCGGCTCATACTCAGGCAATGTTGCTTATTGTATTGAGCCGGGAGTTTCGCTCAAGGTCGGTCAGACAATGAATAAGTATGACGAAAATTATTTTAATAACCTTGCAGCCAATGGGGTTATTTCCGGAGATGAAATCCGTCTTTTCGTTGGTCGTATTTTACAGTATGGCTATCGTGGGACAATCTCGACATCTTGGAGGTCACAGAATGAAGCAGCAGCAAACAGCATTGCACAGGCTTATGCCACACAGCTTCTTATCTGGGAAACTGTTATCGGAGAGCGTGATGCGAACTTCAATCATGTAGCAGCCAGTGGTTGCAGCAATGTGAAAGATGTCATCAATGCAAAGCATCCGCTCCGCAATAAGATTTTCAGTTATTACAACAGTATGGTGCAGAGTGTACAGAACCATGCGACCATACCGAGCTTTTGTAATAAATCATCCGGTTCGGCAAAGACAATAGAACTTGAGTGGAACGGAAGTAAGTACACAACTACTCTGACAGACTCCAATAATGTGCTGTCCAAATATAATTTCAAAGCGAGTATAAGTGGAGTGAGCTTTTCAGTGAATGGTAACAAACTTACGGTTTCTATGGATACTGCACCGAGTAAGGAATTTACCATTACCGCAACCAAGAAAAATGCAGTCCGCAGAGGTGTGGTTGTATGGTCAGAGGGTAAACACGGTCAGAACTCCAGTGTGCAGGATGTTGTCAGCTATGCTCAGGAAGTAAGCGACAGTATCAACGGTTATGTGAAGATGAAAGTCAGCTATGGTTCTTGTCAGATTGTAAAGACCAGTGAGGACGGCAAGGTTGACGGTATCAACTTCACGATTACCGGAAACGGTATCAATCAGACAGTTACAACAGCTAATGGCGGTAAGTTCCAGATGGATAACCTTATGCCGGGTATCTATACCGTAACCGAGCAGGCATACGACAAGTATGAGCCGCAGGAAACACATAGAGTTACCGTTGTAGCAGGGCAGGTTGCAAAGGTTACTTTCAATAACAAATTGAAGCGTGGCGACCTTCAGGTGGTTAAATCCTCAGAAGATAACCTCGTAGAAGGTGTGAAGTTCCATCTTTTCGGTACTTCTCTTTCCGGTGCTGCCGTTGACCAGTATGCAGTTACGGATAAAAACGGTGTGGCAACTTTCAAAGATGTGCTTATCAGTGGTTCTGAACCATATACCCTTGAAGAAGTAGACACAGCTATCCGTTATGTTGTGCCAAAAAATCAGACTGCACCAGTGAAGTGGAAAGAAGTAACCACAAGAAACTTCAATAACATTTTGAAGAAATTTACTGTAACAGTAACAAAGAGCGACGCTGGGAAAGGCGAAGCACAGGGCAATGCCAAACTTTCGGGAGCAGTTTACGGTATCTATAAGGGCGAAACGCTTGTAGATAAGTATGTTA
>OGPQ01000932.1_pt1 | contig 22683 bp, 19 predicted proteins | sample 1552971 | NCBI WGS metagenome assembly OGPQ01 (sample SAMEA2580232, study PRJEB22360) | human gut metagenome | biome: human gut; feature: human-associated habitat; material: faeces | place: Denmark | collected 2008/2010 | reverse complement strand
TATCCGATCTCGGTTGGGTGGTCATAATGGTTTGCGAGGTAGACATCCTTGCCGTCCACACTTGGAATGTATACGGCATTCGTCATTCAGTCACCTCGCCATTATACTCGGCGCGGAGACGATCACGCATAGATAAGTGCGCGTCAGGGTCGCCCGCTTGGTAGTAACTCATTTCGAGCCAATATTCACTTGGCTCAAGATCTACCTATACAACTGCGTACCCGCAGACATCATCTGCTGTCAGGTTGCAGGAGTTGTAGCGCGAGCAATACTCGCAGTCATCGTGGATGCAGTGGTTTTTCTTCATTTGTTTTTCTCCTTTTCATTTTCTGTCTGCATTATAAATCAATTACATAACATCGCTATCATAATAATATAAAATATATGTAAAATCAGAATTCTCTTTTCTCAAACTTCATACTTGCAGCGGAAAGAAACAGGAGTGAAAAGCCAAGAAGAACGCCAATACCTAAAAACAGCCGGAACATCGGTACATTCTGTCCGATAATCATTTTATACAGTGTAAGATAGCTTGTAAAAATCGAGCTGCTGATTCTTGAAAAAACAAGCCCCAGAAGCGTAAATCCGCCATAAGCTGCAACTCCCATCCCAAAGGCAGATATTCCGTTTTTGCAGAATACAGATATAATACCTGCAAAAGAAACAAAAGCTGCTATTGGAATTACTGTAATGACGACTGACATCAGAACGGCAAATATATTTACTGATGTAAAGCCTGAAAATATCAGACTGAATATTAACGCTGCAATCACATTTGCAGCAGTCAGGAAAAACTCATAAACCATTATTGCCGCAAGCTTGCCGAAAAGAAGTTCTGTACGGCTGGCATGTTTTGTTAAAAGAAATCTCAATTCATTTCGCTCACATTCACTTGAAATCAAATCAGATGAAAGCATTAACGCTGTAAATGGGACAAATACATAACAGCATAGGGAAAGAATTGCATAAGGATAATTCTGTGAAGAAAATGAAACAATACTGTTTGAAATCAACCCGATTAATGCTCCGCATACCGTAATTCCCAATGTGACAGTCAGAATAATCCAATACTTTTTTCTTTGAAATATTTTATAGATTTCATTTTTTGAACAAATGCACAATGTATTCATTCTGCTGCCTCCTTTTCATTTATAATATGTAAATAATAGTCTTCTACGCTTCCGTACTCTATAATAGCAGTAGTTATACTGCTTTTATCTATGATATTACCATCCATCATAACTGCGGCCTTTGTACATATACGCTGAATTTCGTCTGCAATATGACTGGAAATCAGAATCGTACCTCCGCTTTGTGTATACGCTTTCAGAATATGACGAATTTTTGCTGTTCCTTTTATGTCCAATCCATTTGTAGGTTCGTCCAGAATAAGTAGTTTTGGTTTGTGCAGGATTGCCGCTCCAAAGCCCAGTCGCTGTTTCATTCCCATTGAGAATTTTCCAACAGGTTCATCCTTATATTTGGTAAGCTCCAGTTCCTCCAGGACTTCATCAATTCGCTTTTGTGAAAGTTCCGGATAAAACCTAAGCAGAATTTTCATATTTTCATATGCTGTAAGATATGGATAAAAAACCGAATTTTCAATCATACAGCCCACCTTCGACATGACATCAATTTCCTCATCAGGCTTTTTTTCAAATATTCTGAATTCTCCGCTATCTGCATGAAGCAACCCAACGAGCATCTTCATGATGGTTGTTTTTCCGCATCCGTTTGGTCCTAACAAACCGTAAATTTCACCTTGTTCTATTGTTAGGGATATATTTTCTGCTCCACGCTGATTTTTATACTTTTTGGTAAGATTTATTGCTTCTATTGCATTCATTTTTACCACTCCTATATTTTCCCCGAAAGCCGCCGAAAAAATCCGGCGGTTAATTTTTTCGGGAAACAATTTCTGTTATATACTGCCCTCTATTGCAAACACGGCATAAAAGCCAAAGGCTTTTGAGAGCCTAGTATAAATCAATCATCATTCTCATTTTCGAGCGAAGATGATTTTTGCAGAGATGATGTGTCTATCATCTGCGGTGTTGTAGAGCCGATATCTGAAACATTTGCATTTATTGTAATATCAATCTGTGTATCTTTGCCATCCGATGTCTGACCGCTGATAACAATTGTCATATTCTGTGCAGACAAATTTCCTTTTGCAATGTCTGCATCCATGGTGACGCTTTCAATTCTGGCATTCTGAGTAATAGGAAATTCCTGCAGCAGTATATCTCCTAAATCATTTTTGCCGTTTTCATTATTTATTCCAGCGTTCATTTCCGTAAAGGCGGAAGCGGCCACATTTGCAATCTCCGGAATCTGAACATCGGTCAGCGACACTGAAATCGTATCACCGTGTGAAACGAACTGATTGCTCAGATCTCCCACAAACAAATCCGCTGTCATTTCCGCAAGCTTAATCATATTAGGAGTAAGCTTCTCGTTTTCATCACGCTTTTCCTTGCGGCTTTTTTCGGTGTATCTGCTGCCGTCGCTTTTGACTTTTATATTACAGTCGGAATACTCCTCTTGTACCATACTTTGTCCTGAGACATCTGCTGTAATGCCTGCATACTGAACTCCGGCAGCCTTTTCATAAACTGCACTGCCGCTTGCAATGACTTTTCCATTCTGCTTCATCTGAACAGCGGCATTGACAGTCAGATTGTCCTCGCTGATGGTATTTACTACAGCCGATTTGTAATTCTCATATGGATTACCTGCTGCATAGGAAACAACACTTGCCGTTCCCATCAGTGCCAAACCTGCTGCCATGCAAGCTGCTGTTATTTTCTTTGCTTTCATTTGAATCATTCCTTTCGTTGTTTTCCTCTTTCGAGGTTGACTTTATTATAAAACCACACAATAAACTAACGCTAACCCAATTATAAACAAAAGATAAAATGGCATTAAAACTTATATAAAAAATACGCACATCCGAAGATGTACGTATCATAATCTATTATTTTACCAGCAGCAGCGTTCCCGCAGTTATCAGAACAAGACCAATCATGGATTTTTTCGTCAGCTTTTCTTTCAGCACAAAGTAAGAAAAAGCAATCGTTACCAGAATACTCAGCTTATCAATCGGCACAACTACACTTGCCTGACCGTCCTGCAAAGCCTTATAATAACACAGCCATGACAATCCAGTGGTCAATCCGGAAAGGCATATAAACAGCATATTTCGTTTACTGATAGCTTTGATTTCACTTTGTTTACCTGTTACGAAAACCATGAGCCATGCCATAATCAGCACAACAATTGTCCTTATGGCAGTACCAAGATTGGAATTAATTTCACTTATTCCGATTTTCCCGAGAATTGATGTCAGGCTTGCAAATACTGCTGACAGCACAGCGTACCATAACCAGCCCCAGCCTTTTGTTTCATTGTAGGGCTGCTTTTTCGTTATCATAAGATAAGTGCCGATGCCAATCAGGAGTATACAAATAACTTTGACTGCACTGAGTTTTTCTCCAAGAACAAGAAAGGCAAGCAGCATCGTCAGTATCGTACTTGACTTATCAATTGGCGCAACCTTGTTTACATTACCTATCTGCAAAGCCTTAAAATAGCAAAGCCAGCTGCCTCCGGTTGCAAGTCCTGATAATATCAGAAATAACAGCGTTTTTCCTGAAATGCTGTCAATGTCTTGAAAAGCTCCTGTGAGCCAGACCATCAGCCAGGAAAAAATCAGAACTATAATTGTTCTGATAGCCGTGGCAACTGTGGAATCTATATTTTTGATTCCAATCTTTGCAAGCACGGCAGTAACTCCGGCAAAAAGAGCTGAACCAAATGCAAATGCGATCCACACGGTATATCACCTACGCTCTGAAACGATATCCCGCACCCCAAACTGTTTCAATATAATGCGGATCGGAAGGATCGTCCTCGATTTTTTCACGGAGCCTGTTAATATGAACTGCCACTGTTGCATTATCACCGACAGAGTCCATGCCCCATATTCGCTCATACAGCGTTTCCTTATCAAAAACCATATCTGCATTTGTCACCAGAAAAAGCAACAGTTCATACTCTTTATTTTTCAAGCTGATTTCCCTTTCCTTTACAAATACACGATGTGATTTCGGATTGATACGAATCGCACCTACTGTTATTTCCGGCTGAATCTCCTGTATGCCGCCTTTCAGTCTGTTGTAGGTTGCAATATGTGCCTGTACTCTTGCAACAAGTTCTCCCGGCGAAAAGGGTTTTACGATGTAATCGTCTGCGCCAAGTCCCAGACCTCTGATCTTATCAATATCTTCTTTTTTGGCTGTTACCATAAGAATAGGTATATCCAGATGTTCCCGCAAGCTCCGACATACGGTGAAACCATCAATTTCAGGCAGCATTAAATCAAGCAGAACCAGCTGAAATCCGCCTTTTAATGCCGTATTCATTCCGCTTACACCGTCAGTTTCAATTTTTACCTCAAATCCATTGATTTCAAGATAATCCCGTTCAATTTCAGCAATGGCAATATCATCTTCTATAATTAAAATTTTACTCATGCTGCTCCTCCTTTGGAATTGTCATCACGATACGCAAACCCTTTGGCTGTAAATTTTCTGCGTGAATCGAGCCGCCGAAGCGTTCCAGAATTTTTGAAGTAATGGCAAGCCCCAGTCCGCTGCCTTTATTTGGATTATTCCTTGACGAATCACTGCGATAAAATACATCAAACAGCTTCGGCAGCGCCTCTGACGGAACTCCGGGGCCGTTATCATCTATAATGACGCTTACATCTTCAGTGGAATTTTCACAATAAATCTCTACAGCTACTGTTTCGCTGTCTTTGTATTTCAGACTGTTTTCCAGAATGTTGGTAATGGCATTGCGCAGCTGAACAGTGTCAGCATAAACTTCCCAATCCTGCGGAATATCTTTGCAAAGAATCTGCATACCCTTTTCCCGATATTCCTTTTCATTTGATGCAACGACAGAGAGGATTTCCTGTCCTATGTTCAGTTTCTCCGGATAAAAAGGACAATCACCAAGATCAAGCTTTGAAAACAGAAACAACTTGTCTACCATACGGTCGATGTCGTTTGCTTTAGCAAGAATGGTTTTCATGTATTTCTGCTGCATCTGCGGTGTTGCCGCAACGCCCTCCAGCAATCCCTCAATATATGCTTTAATAGAAGTCAGCGGTGTTCTCAGATCGTGAGAAATTCCTGCAATCAGTTCCTTACGATTCTGCTCGTTTTTCTGAGTGATCTCCACGGATTCTCTTAATCTTACAGCCATATCGTTAAAATCCTCACAGACACTCTGAAACTCGTCCTGTTCGTTATATGTAATGCGATAATCCAGATTTCCGTCACGAATCTGATGGACACCGTCTGTGAGAATATCCAACGGAGCTTCTATTTTTCTGAAAACAAACTTTGTAAGAAAACGGTTTGTGACAATTACCGCAGCGATAATCATCATGAAAAGAATCACAATGATATTTTTTACCAGAAATTCATTGTATTGGCTTTCTTGTATTTCACTGCTGCTATAAATAAGAACGTGATAGGTTTCACCATTTACCAGAATTTTTTCTCCGTAAAGACAGCTTCCATTCATTGAAATATTGCCTTCACCACCTAAGCTTTCCATTGCAGAGATAAGTACAGCCTCCGTTTGGCTTTTGTTGCTGCTTCCTATGGTACAAACAATTCCTGTATCATCATAAATATCCAGTTTCATTTCCTGAGATGAAAGATACTTTTCAATAGTATGATATAGTTTGGAATCTGTAATATCTTCATTGCTGTCCAGAAATTCCTTTGACTGCTCCACAAGAAGTTCATGGATATACGAAAGATTGTTTTCTTTTACTGTTTCGTCCATAAACTGCTTGTAAAATAAATTCATAAACAGAAACATGGATATTAAAATTATAAGTATACTTACCAGTGCCGGAATGATCAGCATCAGGGTATTGGAAATAAACAGACGTTTTTTTATCGTCATAGCTGAATCAGCTCGTTTCTTATATTATCAGTATTTATTATATCATACTGTAGTTTTCTCGTCAATCTGTTCTGACTTTGCATACACAATTTTCATAGTCTGCATACCCATAATCACAGCACCGCCAATGATAAAAAATACAAAACTGAATGTGTCAATGGAAAGCGATGGCTGTGGCATATCAAGAGTAGTTGGTCCCATTACAATTGCATACAGTGAACCGAGCATAAGTCCGATAATGAGATACACAGTTGCCGCTCTGTGCTTATCAAGAGCTTTTCTGATGATCTTGATAATTGATATCACTCCGGTAACCACGCCCAATCCAAATGCGATCACGATTGGCAGTGCGTGAAAATTGAAATGCAGAATATCCTTGATTGCTGTGACAATTGGCAGATAAATTCCGAAAATCAAAAGCAGCGTTGACCCAGATATTCCCGGCAGAATCATAGCACAAATTGCAATTGCTCCGCAGACAAATACATATACAAATGTTAATATATTTGGGTTGCTCAAATCCATACCATTCCCGCCGCCAACCGGATTGAAATATGTAATGACGGATACCAGTACAATACCTATCATTACAAAAAATATTCTGTTGATTTTTTCTTTCAGACAGCTTTTTTCTTCGATAATCACAATGGGAATTGCAAAAATAATAAATCCCATGAATAATGAAGAAATCTGATAAATATGCGTTTCAAAGACGTTTGCCAGAATTATAACGGCAAGTCCAAATCCAATAGTCCAGCCAATGCCAAGCTTTATCAGATATTTTATTGCAGAAATTCTTTTTTCTTTTGTACCTGAAATTAAATTGTCCAACGATCCTACAAAATTGTCGTAGAATCCAAGTAAAAATGCTACTGTTCCGCCGGACACTCCAGGAACACTGTCAGCCAGTGCCATACAGAAACCGTAAATGAATGTCAGAATTTTTTTCATTATAAACTACTCCTTTATCGTTCGTTTTTTCCATGATACATCAGAAAATTCAAACGAATTGAAACTATAATTCAACCAGAGATAAAATATTGTTAAACTGTTTTTAAACTGAAAAAGAGCTGATGTACCTTTCATTAAGGTACATCAGCTCATAAAATTATCAGTAGTTGCTTTTTATGCCATTGTCATAAACCATTCCACGATTTCCGGGTCATAGTGGGAGAAAAACAGACTTTCACCACCGTCCAGCGCTTCAACGGCTTCCATTTCCTCTGCTGTCAGAGTAAAGTCGAAAACGTTGAAATTCTCCTCCATCCGTCCCTTATGAGTAGATTTCGGAATAACAACCACATCGCTCTGAAGCAGGAAACGCAAAGCGACCTGTGCGGCTGACTTTCCGTGCTTTTCACCGATTTCCTTTAAAACAGGATTGTTGAAGTAGTCATTTTTCCCCTCTGCAAAAGGTCCCCAGGATTCAATCTGCGCACCGCACTTTTTGAGATATTCTTTCGCAGTCTTCTGCTGCTGGAACACATGAGTTTCAACCTGATTGACTGCCGGTTTGATCTCAGCAAAATGGTGAATGTCAATAAATCTGTCCGGATAAAAGTTGGACACGCCTATCGCTTTCACCTTGCCGGCTTTGTATGCCTCTTCCATGGCACGATAAGTACCATAATAATCTCCGAATGGCTGATGGATCAACATCAGGTCAATATAGTCTGTTTGCAGCTTGCGCAGGGATTCCTCAATAGACGCTTTTGCCTTTTCATATCCTGCATTGCTTATCCATACTTTAGTTGTGATGAACAGTTCATCACGAGGAACGCCGCACTTTACAATTGCGTTTCCTACGCCTTCTTCGTTGCTGTAAGCCTGCGCCGTATCAATCGGTAGCCAACAGAAATTGCATTAAGGACGCATCTTTCTGCCTCAGCAGAGTCGATCTGATACACGCCATAACCAAGTTTCGGCATTTTTATACCATTATTCAATGTTACATATTCCATACACAAATTACTCCTTCCCATTTCACAAACCAGTTCACACGCCGGGGTTTTTTGATAAGCAATGTTCCGAGTGCAAGCTTAAAAAATCTAATTCTATTATCGCTCATTGCCTTTATATTAATAATGTAATTTTCTCCTTATCACAATGCTCCCACTATTTTATGGGGAATATATAATTCTTCAAGATAAGCAATATCTTTCTGCGAGAGTGAAATATCCAGTGCTCCTGCTGCATCATCAAAGTATTTTGCTTTCGTTGCGCCGATAATCGGAGAGGTCACTCCCTTTGCAAGCAGCCATGCTATTGAGATCTGAGACATTGTCGCATCGTATTTTTCAGCAATCTCCGTCACACGCTTTACAATGCAAGAGTCCTTTTCCTGCATGCTGTCATATTTCTGAGCAGCTGTTTTATCAGTCTGACTGCGTTTTGTATCAGTATGCCATTCAGGACGTGAAAGTCTTCCGGACGCAAGGGGACTGTAAGGCGTGAGTGATACATTATACTGTCTGCAAACCGGAATCATTTCACGTTCGTCCTCACGGTACAGCAAATTATAATGATTCTGCATGGAAACAAATTTTGTCCAGCCGTTTTTCTCAGCGGCAAGCTGCATATTATGAAACTGATAACCGTACATCGCAGAAGCCCCCAAAGCACGTACTTTTCCGGATTTGACAAGTCCGTCGAGCGCTTCCATTGTTTCTTCAATCGAAGTATCATAATCAAATCTATGTATGATATACAGATCTACATAATCTGTGCCCAGACGTTTCAGTGAACTGTCAATTTCACTGTTTATTGCTTCTTTTGAGAGATGCCCTTCATTAAAGTAAACTTTTGTGGCAATCACTGCCTTATCACGAGCAATATTTTTCTTCAAAGCCTGACCAAGATATTCCTCGCTTGTGCCATGAGAATATACATTGGCGGTATCAAAAAAGTTGATTCCAAGATCAAGAGCTTTTCTGATAATTGTTTCAGTTTCTTGAGGATTTAGTGTCCATTGATGAAAATCCTCAGATGGTCTGCCAAAACTCATGCAGCCAACACATAGCTGTGATACATTAATTTCTGAATTACCAAGCTGTACATATTTCATTACTTTTCCTCCTCAAATCCATTTTTCAATCTCTGCTTTTGACATCTTCACACTGCCGCCACGAATGGCAAGTCCCGTTTCCACCTTCGCTTCCGGACATAGCTTTCTGATATCATTTATGCTTCCGCCCAGACCGCTGCCCTCATGAGTGCAGAATGGCTTAATAATCTTTCCGCTGAAATCAAAATGCTCCAGAAAAGTGAATACCGCCATAGGCATTGTACCCCAGTAGTTGGGGAAACCGAGATATATCTCACTGTATTGTTCCATCGTTTCCGGATAAGCTTTCAGCTCCGGACGGGCATTGCGATTCTGATCAGCCTGTGCCTGTGCAATACATTCGTTGTAGTTTTTGGAATAAGGCTGTGCCTGTTCAATTTTAAATGTGTTTGCACCTGTCAACTTTGCGATAATACCGGCTGCAATTTCCGTATTGCCGATAGCCAGCGTTTTTATCATGCCGCTTACGTAGTTTTCGTCGGCTCTTGAATAAAATGCTACAAATTTATCTGACATTACATATCCCTCCGTGTGCTTTGTTTATTGTATCTTTATTATATCACATGACAGCTTGACATGGAATCTCCGATATGTTATTATAGTATAAACTATTAGTTGATACTATACGGAGGCTGAGTATGTATAACCATATGCTTGATACGTTTATCGCAGTTGCTGACTGCGGCAGCTTTACAAAAGCATCGCAGCAGCTGTATATCTCTCCCACAGCCATTATGAAACAGATGAATGCACTGGAAAATCACCTGGAGCTGAAACTGATTGAACGCACTCCATCGGGTGTACAGCTGACTTCTTCTGGTGAGATAATATATCGTAATGCTAAGTTTATGATAGACTATTCCTGCAAATCCATTGCGGAAGCAAAGGCAAGTGTTTATGCAAACGATACTACCTTTTGCGTCGGCACATCACTGCTGAATCCTGCAAAGCCATTTATGGATATCTGGTATCGTGTAAACAAAAATTTCCCCGAGTATAAGCTGCATCTTGTACCTTTTGAGGATAATCATGAGGGGATACTTTCGGAAATTGAGAAACTGGGGAAAAAGTTTGACTTTCTGATTGGCGTATGCGATTCAAAAGCGTGGCTTTCCCGCTGTAATTTTCTTCCGCTGGGCCGATACCAGAAAATGATTGCTGTGTCCCGGGAACATCATCTTACGAAAAAAGGCCGCATAGATCTTGAAGACCTATACGGCGAAACGCTTATGATGGTAAAGCAGGGAGATTCTGGGGTAAACGATTTTATCCGCAATGATCTGAAAAGGTATCACCCGAAGATTCGCATTGAGGACACACCGCAGTTTTACGATTTATCTGTATTCAACCGCTGTGCGGAAACCGGAAAGGTTCTGCTGACCATTGAATGCTGGCAGGAGGTTCACCCCGGACTTGTTTTCATTCCGGTAAACTGGGACTACAGTATCCCTTACGGTCTGCTTTACAGCTTTGATGCACCGAAAGATGTGCTTAGATTTGTTGAGAGGGTAAAAGCTCTTAGAAATGAATGATACGATGACTCTTATTTTTGTCAAGTTTTAATTCTGCCCTCAATTACAATTCTGAAATATTGGGAACATCGTCCACCGGATTCGAGTGTTTACAAATTCGGTCTTTTCGCCGTTTTCAAGCTGAATTATGGAAATTGCGCGCTGTCCAATGGCTTCGCTTTAGTACTTGCGAAGAATGAAAAAGCAGAAAGCTATAAAAAGCCTTCTGCTGATTCTATATATTATTTTGTTTTCTGAGTATTAAGGTGTGATCATCTAAACGTATATGTACGAATTTTCTGTGGCTGTATTTTAACCATTATACTCAATTTTTCCCTAAAGCGTACTGGCTTGTTCCTGCGAACTAAAAAACGAATAATTTCACACCTCGATTTGTTCCCGCTTACGATCCTGTCTGTTTAGTTTATTGTAAAACCGACTGCAACTATTTCATCTGTTGCAAAAACGGTTCGACGATTTAGGCAATGCACACAAACCCGCATAAATACTGGGTTTTTAGACTTTCTGTGATTATTCCCACTTGCTTCTTGAATCGTAATCTTAACCAGTTCAAGTTAAGTTTTATCGCTCGTGGTATCTTAATTATCTCAGTTGTCTGTCAGATTTGGAGTATCTGATTTTTTGCTGCCATTGTGTTGCCGCGGATTCCACTTTTACCGAACAATTCACTCATCATGTTTTAAGTCGTCGAACATGACTTTCAGTGAGGGTGCATTTTTTGTAAGCTTTTTGATACTCAGATCATCTGCTTTTTTGTTCGCAAGACGAAGATTATTCTCTGATGAAAGAAGTGCTTTTTTTGTCTTTTGTAAATGATCTATGGTCTTGTCAATTTCCTCAATCGCCGTAACAAACTTCTCACTCGCCAAACGATAGTTACGTGCAAAACCTTCTTTAAAATCATTCATATTCTCTTCAAAATGAGAAATATCAATTTGCTGATTCCGCACAATCTGAAGCTCATGTCTGTAGTGCAGGGAGTTTTGTGCCGCATTACGCAGCAATGTAATCATTGGAATGAAAAACTGCGGGCGAATGACATACATTTTAGGAAACTTATATGACACGTCCACAATACCATTGTTATACAACTCATTGTCAATTTCCAAAAGAGATACAAGAATCGCATACTCGCAGCCTTTTTCTCTGCGGTCTTTGTCCAATTCTTTAAAGAAGTCCTCATTTTTATGTTTTGTAGCAGTTGTATCGGCTTCATTCTTCATCTCGAACATGATGGAAATAAACTCTGTGCCCTCTTCGCTACTTTCACGATAAATAAAGTCTCCTTTACTGCCGGTCTTTGCATCGTTGTCCTTCTCAAAATATGCGTTAGGAAATGCAGTCATTCGGATGGAATTGAACTGTGTGAGACAGTGCTGTTCCAGGCTTTCGCCTATCATTTTGGTAGACTGACGTGCCTTAAAATCCTTATAGTACTCAATCAGTTCCTCCTTTTGTTTGAGCTTGTTTTCATATTGTTTCTGCAAAGACTGCTCCTTCAGACGGTTTTCAGTTTCCTTACTTTTGATTTCCCCCCTGAGATTAGCAATCTCTGTGACTTTCTGAGAAAGTTCCGCATTTTTCTGCTCGACAGCTTCTGCAACAGCAAGTTTCTTTTCTGTCTCGCTGGCATTTAGTTTTGCCTTAAGTTCAGAAATTAGTTTGTCCCGATCAGAAATCTCCAACTCCTTTTGAGAAAGATGTTCAGAGTATGTTTTTTCTTCTTTTGTCAGTTCTTCATTTTTCTTTTCCAAAGCTTTGGAAATAGCGAGGTTCTTTTCTGTTTCACTAGCATCTAATTTTGCTTGTAATTCAGCAATTGTTTGATTCTTTTGCAAAATTTCGATATCTTTTTGTGTGATGCTTTCGGAAAGCTCTTTATCTTTCTGTAAGCGAATCACTTTAAGATCACTCTCAAGCCTGGAATCCAGTTCCTTTAAAAATTCTTTGTCACGTACTTGCCGTGCAATCTGGTCATAACCATTTTTGTCAACCTGAAACACTTCGCCACACTTAGGACATCTTATTTCTTCCATACTTCACACTCCCTTTATTTTTAATGAAATTTCCAAAGCCTTAATACTGTTGTTTGAGGACTTTTGATATTATTCCCACTCTATTGAAGCAGGTGGTTTAGTGGTAATATCGTAGACAATTCTATTAACATTCTTTACTTCATTAACTATTCTGGCAGATATTTTTTCAAGTATGTCATATGGAATTTTAGCGAAATCGGCGGTCATGAAATCAGTTGTAGTAACCCCTCTGAGAGCAAGAACATAATCATATGTTCTTGCGTCACCCATGACGCCTACCGTTCTAGTATTTGTAAGCACTGCAAAATACTGATGAATATCTTTATCTAATCCGGCTTTTGAAATTTCCTCACGGAAAATATAGTCTGCTTCCTGAAGAATTTTAACCTTATTTTCATCGAGATCACCGATAATTCTGATGGCAAGTCCCGGACCAGGGAATGGCTGACGGCTTACCAGTTCATAAGGCAGACCAAGTTCTGTACCAAGTTTTCTCACTTCGTCTTTAAAAAGAAGTCGTAATGGCTCAATAATTTCTTTAAAATCAACATGGTCGGGAAGTCCTCCGACATTATGATGAGATTTTATGACTGCTGCTTCGTCATCATCGCCGCTTTCAATAACGTCAGGATAAATTGTTCCCTGAACAAGATAATCTACAGTACCTATTTTTTTAGCTTCTTTTTCAAAAACATTTATAAATTCAGCACCAATAATTTTTCTTTTCTGTTCCGGATCGGAAACGCCTTTAAGCTTTTCTATAAAATACTTTGATGCGTCAACTCTTACAAAATTAATATCCCAGTCTGCAAAAGCTTTTTCGACTTCATCACCCTCATTTTTTCTAAGAAAACCATGGTCAACAAAAATACTTGTAACCTGTTTTCCGACTGCTTTTGACAGAAGTGCGGCAGCAACAGAACTGTCAACTCCGCCTGACAGGGCTAATAAGACTTTTTTATCGCCGACTTTAGCACGGATATCGGCAATAGCTGTTTTAACGTAATTTTCCATTGACCAATCGCCTGTGAATCCACATACATTGTAAAGGAAGTTTCTGAGCATAGCTACGCCATTTTCGGTATGATTAACTTCAGGATGGAACTGTATGCCGTACAGCTTTTTATCTTCATTTTCAATAGCTGCTGCCGGACAGGAATCAGAATATGCAGAAGCCTTGAAGCCATCGGGAAGCTTTGATATGTAATCAGTGTGGCTCATCCATGAAATGCCTTTTTCAGGAAGTTCATTGAAAAGTTTGCTTTGTACATCGTAATTTGTTTCAGTTTTGCCGTATTCTCTCATTTCAGCTGTAGATACAGTACCTCCAAGAGTAAAAGCCATAAGCTGACAGCCGTAGCATATACCCAGAACAGGGATACCTAATTCAAAAATTTCCTTGTCAATTCTTGGAGCGTTTTCAGCGTAAACGCTGTTAGGACCACCTGTAAAAATGATACCTGTTGGTTTTCTTTTCTTTATTTCTTCAATTGGAGTTTTACGGCTGATAACCTCGCAGTAAACTCCGCATTCACGTACTCTTCTTGCAATCAGCTGATTGTACTGACCGCCGAAATTCAAAATTAAACAAAGCTGATGATTCATATTTAACTCCTTTGATTGAATTTAATATTTATATTATGCCATTTTTCGATAAAAATTGCAACTGTTTTTCATAATTTCATTTGAAAATATATCATATCAATTAATTGCTGACCGCATTCAAAAATAGGATGATCATAATTATCTATAAAGAAATTTTTAATAATATGGGATTTTCTAAATCCACATTTTTCATAAAATGGTACGGTTAAGGGACTGTTTCCGGTTCCAACCTGTAAAATATCATATTTATCTTTATATTTATTAACGATAAAATCAATAAGTTTTCTGCCATACCCCTTATGCTGATGTTCTGGAACTGTCGCAATGTTTTTGATTTCCAGTATGCCGTTGCCTTCATCGGTTATAATGCAGATTGCTTTTGTTCCGTTATTATTTAAAACATACATAATTCCTCTATTCAAATAGAGGTCAATCATATCTTCCTGTTCATCGGCAAGAAGAAGTAAATTTATGTATTGTTTCTTGTTTTCTTTAATTTCTGTAATTTTCATAATATATAAACTGTGTTCTGTTCAGTCCTTAAAATCAATTTGTACAAATATCCTTAACAATTTCTCCTGCAATAATAAGTCCTGCAACTGACGGAACAAATGAAACGCTTCCTATAGTTTTTCGCTTTGTCGTTATTTCCTTGCTTTCTGCTTTATGTTCACAAGGTTTTTCCGTGGAATAAACTACTTTTAGTTTTTTTACATTTCTTTTTTTCAGTTCATGTCTCATGATCTTTGCAAGGGGACACATTTCTGTTTTGTATATGTCGGTTACTATGAGCTTTGTAGGATCAAGTTTGTTTCCTGTACCCATAGAAGAAATAACAGGAACATTTTGCTTATTTGCATTTTCAATCAAAGTCAGCTTAGAAGAAACGGTATCGATAGCATCGGCAATGTAGTCGAATCCGGATAAATCAATTTCGCTGCCGGTATAAAAGCAGTCCAGTGCGACAACGTTTGCATTAGGATTTATGTCAAGTATTCTTTCTTTAACAACATATACTTTCTTCTTACCGATAGTAGAATGAAGAGCAATAAGCTGGCGATTCAGATTAGTTATTGTCACTTCGTCATTATCAATAAGTATAAGCTTTCCCACACCGCATCTGGCAAGAGCTTCGGCAATATAAGATCCAACTCCTCCTACGCCGAAAATTGCAACTGATGAACTTTTCAGCTTTTTCATACCGTCTTGTCCAAGGAGCAGTTCTGTTCTGGAAAATTCATTAAGCACGCCAGTCACCTCTGTCTGTTACAATTTTATATCCAGCTGATTCAACTCGTCTTTCAAGGCATTTTCTGCATTCTGCTGCTTCATCTCCCATACAGATTTTATTATCGTAAAGGGAATAAAGCTTTCTGAATTTTATCGGAGACAGATTAGGCATTACTACATTAGCTCCTGCTTTTAGTCCAAGTTCTCTTCCTTTGGGATTTATAGTTCCCAAGGCGGTAGTTGACGGGATCAAGGCATGGGGGAGGAGAATACGGGTAAGAGCTACCATAACCAGAGTATCTCTGAGAGTACCGTTTTTAAAATCCTTAAATGGTGTTTCATTATGTGAAATAAACGGACCGATTCCAACCATTTCTGGTTCTAATTTTTTAATAAACAGCAGATCTTCCGCAAGATTGTCATGAGTTTGAAAAGGGGAACCTACCATAAATCCTGCGCCTGTCTGAAAACCGATTTTCTTTAATGTTTTCAAACATTTTATTCGGTTGTCAAAGGACATTTCTTCAGGGTGAAGTTTTTCATAGTGTGATTTAGTTGCAGTTTCATGTCTCAGCAGATACCTATCTGCCCCGGCATTAAATAATGCTTTATAGCTTTCTTCTGTGCGCTCTCCGAGAGAAAGGGTTACCGCACAATCCGGATATTTTTCTTTTATTTTAGAGATGATACTGCAAAGTACGCTGTCGCTGAAAAATGAATCTTCACCGCCTTGCAGCACAAAGGTACGGAAGCCAAGCTCATATCCGGTATCACAGCACAGCAGAATGTCCTGTTCCGTCAGTCTGTACCGGTTAATTTTATGGTTATCACGGCGTATACCGCAGTAAAGGCAGTTATTTTTGCAGTAATTTGATAGTTCAATTAATCCTCTGATATAAACGTCCTTACCGTATATTTGTTTTCTGATGTTGTCAGCTGATTCAAAAAGATATTCATCATTAGAGTTGTTTTCTATAATTGCAATAATATCTTTCTTTTCAGCCATATGAGTGCTTGAGATTCTGTCAATTATCTCTTTAATATTCATAGAAATCTCCAATTAATAATATTATTTTAATCATAATCATAGAACATTCTGTATTTTTTATCATTGTGCGCATAACAGCTTAAAACCAGTCCGATTGCTATATACATGCTGAGAAGCGCAGTTCCGCCGGCACTGAAAAACGGCAAAGGAATTCCGATAACAGGCATTACTTTCAGAACCATTCCTATGTTCATAAAACAGTGAGTAAAGATCATAGCAAATGTCCCCAGACAAATAAGCTTTCCCAGCTTGTCCATTGTATTTCTGCTGTTATTAAGTATTTTTATACAGATGTAAGCAAGTATTAAGATTACTGCAATTGCTCCTACAAATCCAAATACCTGACCAATATATGAGAAAATAAAGTCGTTGTGCATTTCAGGAACAATTACATAATCATCTTTATTTCCAAAGAGACCTTTACCAAATAATTTTCCCGAACCCAGAGCGGCAAGACCTAAATTCTGCTGATATTCAAGTCCCATAGGATCGGTTCCCGGGTGTATAAGCACTAAAATACGATTTTTATGAAGAGACTGTAATCCATAGTTCCAGATAAGATATATTGCCGGAGGAGTAATTACAATCGCAGCAATTATATATTTTATAGAAAGTCCTGCTGAAAACAGCATTACTACAAACATAAGAATAAACACCATAGCCGTACCGTAGTCTCCTTGCAGCGCCACAAGCCCGATTGGTATTGCTCCGTGAATAATCAGTAACAAAAGATGAAGCGGATGATTTATGTTTTCTTCATCTTTGTAAAGATGAAATGAAAAAGTAAGAATAAAAGCAAGCTTCAGAAATTCCGAAGGCTGAAGGGTAGTGAATCCCAGATTAAGCCATGCTCTGTCATCTGCTCCGGCGCGCTGGAGACCCAGACCGGTAAAAGTCAGCAGCACAAGAGCAATAGAGGCAGGAGCATATAGAAACCACAATTTAACCAGATGATGATAATCAATTGACGCTATAATGAAGCATACTGCAATTCCGAGTCCGGTAGATATAAGCTGTATAATATAGGTACGCTTTTCAATGTCTCCTATACCGACTTTATACATGGAATAAAGCATAATTACGCCTATCAGCGCACATACCGTTACTGCTATAAGCAGTCCCTTATCAAGACGTTTATAGTATTTGGAGATTTTTTTAACAAGTGTATTCATAATTTTACCTTTCTTCTGTTTGCCGAGTAATAAGAATCTGTTTTCATGAGTATTCACGAATAGATTCTGAAATTATTTACTGTTGTCTTGTTCCATATTCCAATATTTTCTATCAAGGCTTCTGAACTGTATAGCAGCGGATATATGTTCTTTTTCTATTATTTCGCTGGATTTCAGATCAGCAATTGTTCTTGCAACTTTCAGAATTCTGTCATATGCTCTTGCAGATAAACCAAGCTTGTCAAAAGCGTTTCCGATAAAAGCTTTGGCGCTGTCACTCATCATACAGAATTCCTGAAGCCTGTCAGGAGTTATATTTGCATTGCAGTTTATTTTACTGTTTTTAAATCTTTCATTTTGTATATCTCTGGCTTTTGTTACTCTTTTTCGTATTTCAGAAGAGGATTCTTCTTTTTTATTTGATGAAAGATCCTGAAATTCAACAGGAGCGGCTTCAATATGCAGATCAAATCTGTCCAGAAGGGGTCCGGATATTTTGGAAAGATATGTTGAAACCTGTTTGTGAGAGCAACGGCATTTGTTTCCGGGATGTCCGTAATAGCCGCAGGGACAGGGGTTCATTGCTGCTATGAGCATTATTGATGCCGGATAAACCACTGTTCCTGCCGCTCTTGAAATAGTGACTTTTCCGTCCTCCAGAGGCTGTCTTAATATTTCAAGTGTTTTGCGGTCAAATTCCGCAAGTTCGTCCAGAAAAAGTAGACCGTTATGAGCAAGAGAAATTTCTCCGGGTTTGGGTATTGAACCGCCTCCGGCAAGACCGGCGGCAGAAATAGTATGATGGGGAGTCCGGAAAGGTCTTTCGGTAACTAACGGCGATTTGGGGTCGAGCAATCCGGATATTGAATGTATTTTTGTAGTTTCAATTGATTCTTCAAACGTCATTTCCGGAAGTATAGAAGGCATTCGCTTTGCCAGCATACTTTTTCCGCTTCCGGGAGTACCGATAAGAAGTGCATTATGTCCTCCAGCTGCGGCAATTTCAAGAGCTGCTTTGGCTGTTTTTTGACCTTTGACATCTGAAAAATCAAACGTATAGTTTTCCGGTTTATTTTCAGGTATGAATTTCGGTTGTTTTTCAATTCTTGTACGCATTGTAAAATGGTCAAGGATCTGTGATACAGATTCGGCTGCATATATTTCGATACCTTCAGCAACGGAAGCTTCAAAAGCATTGTCCTTGGGTACGAATACTGATTTAAAACCGGTTTCTCTTGCAAGCAGAACCATAGGCAGGACGCCTTCTATAGGACGCAGGGTACCGTTTAATGAAAGTTCTCCGATGAAGCAGCAGGAGTCAAGGTTTTCTTTAATATAGCCTGCGGCTTTCAGTACGGCAACAAGTATAGCAATATCGTGAACAGAACCGCTTTTTCTTGTTCCGGCAGGGGCGAGGTTTACCATTACCTTAGCCACGGGAAATTCTATATTGCAGCATCTCATAGATGCTTTTATTCTTTCACGGCTTTCCTTTACTACAAGATCGGGAAGTCCTACGATATCAAATGCCGGAATTCCACGGCTTATTTCTATTTCAACATCAACATTGAATGCATTCAGTCCGAAAAGACCAAGACTGTTAATTTTTGCAAACATAAAATGCCCCTCCGGTATGTAATTTACAATTACATATATTATATCATGTTTGAGGGAAAATGTAAATAAATATCAAATTAAAGAGAAAAATATTTTTTCCAAGTATGTATATTTTTAGCTTGGTTCACATTATATGGATTTGGATAAAATATTTTATATGGTAAATTACAAAAAGCGGCATAATCCTTTAACAGGACTATGCCGCTGGTCAAAAATACTTGCTTTTGACCGTAATTTTATATATTAGGGATTGTAACTGTCGGAGACGGTGATGAAGAATGCTGTTCAGCTCCATATCCTTCATTTCTTACAACCGAAACCTTATTGTAAATATCCATACCAGTACCGGCAGGAATAAGTTTACCGATAATAACATTTTCCTTAAGACCAAGAAGCTTATCGCTTTTGCCTCTGATTGCGGCGTCAGTGAGAGCCTTGGTTGTTTCCTGGAATGATGCTGCCGACAGGAAACTGTCGGAGCTTGAAGACGCTTTTGTAATACCCTGAAGTACAGGAAGAACGGTAACATATTCAAGATTTTCTTCTCCGTTTTCCATTCTGTCTCTGATTGAATTGTTAATAGCGTCCACTTCTTTTTTATCAACCATTGCTCCGGGAAGAAGATAGCTGCTTCCTGATTCGTCAACTTTGATCTTTCTGAGCATTTGACGAACGATTACTTCGATGTGCTTATCGTTGATGTCAACACCCTGTAAGCGGTAAACCTTTTGAACTTCATGAATAATATAATTCTGAACTGCCTGAACACCGAGAATGCTGAGAATATCAGACGGATAAACGTTACCCTCAGTCAGCTTTGTACCCTTTTCAATTACTTCATTTTCCTTGACTCTGATTTTGAAATTATAAGGTACCATATACGTTTCAGATTCATTTGTTTCATGATTTGCGACGATAACATTTCTGGTAGTCTTGATTTCTTCAATATGAACAACGCCGTCAATTTTAGAAAGTATAGCAGCATTTTTAGGTCGTCTTGCCTCAAACAGTTCCTCGACACGAGGCAGACCCTGTGTAATATCTTCCGCAGACGCAATACCGCCTGTATGGAAAGTTCTCATTGTAAGCTGCGTACCAGGTTCACCGATTGACTGTGCGGCAATGATACCGACAGCTTCACCAACGGCAACAAGATTACCGTTTGCAAGGTTAGCGCCATAACATTTCGCACATACGCCGTGTTTGGATTTGCAATGAAGAACAGAACGGATCTTAATTCTTTCAACGCCGGATTCACAGATTCTCTTTGCGTCTGCTTCAGTAATGATTTTATCCTTGGACATAATAATCTCACCGGTTGCAGAGTCTTTCAGATCGTCAACAAGGTATCTTCCTAAAAGTCTTTCAATCAGCGGTTCAATAATTTCATTGCCGTTTCTGATTTCATAAACTTCAATACCGTCGGCAGCATGACAGTCATGCTCACTGATAATAACGTCCTGTGATACATCGACAAGACGTCTTGTAAGGTAACCTGAATCGGCGGTACGAAGAGCGGTATCGGCAAGACCTTTTCTGGCGCCTCGTGAAGAAATGAAGTATTCCAGAATGTTAAGACCTTCACGGTAATTGGCTCTGATAGGAATCTCGATTGTAGTACCGGAAGTATTTGCAATAAGTCCACGCATACCGGCAAGCTGTCTTATCTGATTGATACTACCACGGGCACCGGAATCAGCCATCATGAAAATAGGATTATATTTATCAAGTCCTGTTTTCAGTGCAGTTGTAACATCATCGGTAGCCTTGTTCCATACGTCGATTACTTTCTTTGATTTTTCTTCTGATGAAATATAACCGTAGTCGTATTGTTTTGTGATAACATCAATTTTCTTGTCAGCCTCTGCAAGAATATCCTTTTTCTGCGGAGGTATCGTAGCGTCGCAAACGGCAACGGTAATAGATGCCTGTGTTGAATATTTAAATCCGAGAGCCTTGATTTTATCAAGCACTTCCGAGGTTGTAGTTGTACCGTGAATTCTTATACATCTTTCAATAATATTTGAAAGCTGTTTTTTACCTACGAGGAATGCAATTTCAAGATCAAACTGCTTATCGGAATTAGTTCTGTCAACATATCCCAGATTCTGTGGGATACTTTCGTTGAATATCAGACGTCCTACTGTACAGTCGATTATCTTGGAAACTGTTTTATCGCCGATATCCTTTGTAATTCTTACCTTGATTGCGGCATGAAGTGAAACGTCGTGTTCATGATATGCCATAAGAGCTTCATTAACGTCTCTGAAAACCTTGCCTTCGCCCTTTTCTCCTTCCTTCTGCATTGTCAGGTAATAAGAGCCAAGTACCATATCCTGTGAAGGTACAGCAACAGGACAACCGTCGGAAGGTTTTAACAGGTTATTTGCTGCAAGCATAAGGAATCGTGCTTCTGCCTGTGCTTCTGCTGAAAGAGGAAGATGAACTGCCATCTGGTCGCCGTCAAAGTCAGCGTTAAAGGCTGTACAAACCAGCGGATGAAGCTTGATTGCACGTCCCTCAACCAGAACAGGTTCAAACGCCTGAATACCCAGTCTGTGAAGCGTGGGGGCACGGTTGAGCATTACAGGGTGATCCTTAATTACATTTTCAAGAGCATCCCATACTTCTGTTGAAGCTCTGTCAACCATTTTTCTTGCACTCTTTATATTAGCAATGACCTTTGTATCTACCAGTCTTTTCAGTACGAAAGGCTTGAAAAGCTCCAGTGCCATTTCCTTTGGAAGACCGCACTGATACATTTTAAGTTCAGGTCCGACTACGATAACCGAACGTCCAGAATAGTCTACACGCTTACCAAGAAGATTCTGACGGAAACGTCCCTGTTTACCCTTAAGCATATCAGATAGTGATTTCAGCGCACGGTTATTAGGACCTGTTACAGGTCTGCCGTGACGGCCGTTGTCAATAAGAGCGTCAACGGCTTCTTGAAGCATTCTTTTTTCATTCCTGATAATGATATCAGGAGCTTCAAGTTCAAGCATTCTCTTAAGACGGTTATTTCTGTTTATAACACGTCTGTAAAGATCATTAAGGTCTGAAGTAGCATAACGTCCGCCGTCCAGCATAACCATAGGACGTATATCCGGAGGAATTACCGGAATTACATTCAGTATCATCCATTCCGGTTTATTTCCGGAAAGTCTGAATGCTTCGATTATTTCAAGCCTTTTTAAAAGCTTGATTTTCTTCTGACCGGTTGGAAGACCTTTAAGTTCTTCTTTCAGATCGTCTGAAACAACCTCAAGATTGTTTCTCCACTCAGTATCGAGTTCAGCAAAAGTCTTGCATTCATCACATTCGCATGTCAGAGGAGAATGTGTACATTCCGCTTTTTTTCCGCCCAGAGATATTTTTCCTGAGTTTATAAGTC
>OGPQ01000922.1_pt1 | contig 22770 bp, 30 predicted proteins | sample 1552971 | NCBI WGS metagenome assembly OGPQ01 (sample SAMEA2580232, study PRJEB22360) | human gut metagenome | biome: human gut; feature: human-associated habitat; material: faeces | place: Denmark | collected 2008/2010 | reverse complement strand
TGGGCGCTGCCCAAACCCGCAAGCCTTTAAAAAGGCTTGACCTAAATTTTAAAATCATTTAGCTTAACCTGTGCACTAAACTGCAATTTTCCTTAGTTTTTGATAAAATTGATTTGTCAAATCACAAAACAACAACCGCAGCCGAAACTGCGGTTATTGTTTTATATTTTATTGATTTAGAAAAGGAGTAAATATAAACAGATTATGAGTTGATTACAACATTACCGCCAAAGCCTGTGCTCTGAATTACATCAGCAGAGTCAATTCCGTTTATTGTAGCTGTGTGTCCGTTATAACCTGCCGCATAAACAGGGAGTTTGTTTGCAATAATAAAGCTTGAGTTGGTTGATGTTAAAGTTGCGTCATGCGAATAAGATATAGCAACCTCTGCGCCACGGTTGCCTACTACTACTGCCGCTACAGGCACTTCGTTGCCGCTTTCCCATTTTTTGTTATCGTATTGATCCCAATTGTTCTGTTGTATCATATCGGTTGTGGCATTTGATTTAACTGTTGAGTTTTTTACTGTTTGAGATGAGATTGCTCTAAATCGTATGCGGCTGTTATTGGATTGCGGAAAAATCGGTATGGCAAAAAATGCTTGCTTGGAAATTTTGAATTTGAACAATGATGATAATTTAGGTGCAAGATTTATTTTAATGCATATTTACGCATATTTTGAAGATGAAAAATCAGCGGTTAAGTTGTTTGAAAGGTATGACTGCCAAAAATCGACGCAATTTTTATTGCCTTTGTCAACTTTATATTATAAGCTTGGAAAAACTCGCAAAGCCGCAGCTTATATTAAAGAACTTGTCAATATAAATAAAGATACACACGATTTCTTTAATCGTTTGGTGATAGGCGAAGGTTTGTCAGACATTGAGTTTGGTATGTACGGTTATCGTGCAAATTCTATTGAAGAACTTGCAATTGATGTTACAGATAATAAGTTTCTTTTTGTAAATTGCGGTGTTTATTTTAAATGGGTATTAAAAACAATTAAGAGTATTGATTAATAAAAGCCTCGCCAAAATCATTTAACTTGGCGAGGTTCTTTTGTACCAAAGCGTGTAAAGCTGTTGCTGTCAAGTTTTGAATTTAATAACCCTATATAGTTGTCTGCAAGAATTTTAATATATTTTATTGCAATAACATTAAGCAAAGGCCAAATTTTCTTTATGAAGTGTAATAATGTTATTATATTTGTTTAAATATGTGTTTTTATGTCTAACAACATTAAAATGATTTATTTTTCAAAAATTCCTTGACAAATTACGCAAAGTTTGATATAATACATATTGTCTTGAAAATTAAACAGATATAGGGGTATAGCTCAGTTGGTAGAGCAGCGGTCTCCAAAACCGCGTGCCGAGGGTTCAAGTCCTTCTGCCCCTGCCACAAACAAGTCCTTGAAAATGGCTTAAACAAGCCGTTTTTGAGGATTTTTTCTTTTTAGTCAGAGGTTGAAAAACTTCGTTAAAAACCGCTTTTCTAAAAATTTTCTAAAAATGCTCGAAATCCATTTTCTAAAACTTTCTAAGTAATTCTAAAAAATTCACGCTGAAAAAATATTGTTAATGGAGTTAGATATACTTATTTTACTTGTCTTATCCGTGTGTGCATAGTAATTTAATGTAGTTGTTGAAGAGCTGTGTCCTAACCATTCCGCAACCTGAACAACAGTAAATCCCATATTTAAAAGATTACTTGCTACACTGTGCCTTAAATCGTGAAGTCTGATTGTCGGTAAATCGCTTTTTGAAATCATTTTATGGAATGTTCTTGTAAGATAATTCGGCTCTATAACTCGTCCGTCTTTCCAAGTACATACATAATCTGATTTTATGTAACCGTCTTCTAAAAGCTCTTTCATTTTCTCCTGTTCCTGCTTATGCTTTTTAAGAAGATTATATACATTTTCAGGAATAGGAAGCGTTCTGTAACTGCTTTCTGTTTTCGGCGGAACTGTTATAGAACCACCTATATTCTGTTGCAAAGTTTCTGAAACGGTTATTGTTCGCTTTACCATATCTATACTGTGCCACTTTAAGCCGAGAACCTCACCACGGCGAAAACCAAACAACGCACACAACACAACAGGAATTTCAATTACTGAGCCTTTGAACAAACTTAACAGCTCTTTGACTTGTTCCTCGTTAAGAAATTCGCTCTTGTGCTTTTCTGCTTTCGGAGTCTTTGCTGTTGAAGCTACATTATAATATAGTATTCCTCGTCTTACTCCGTCATTCAAAGCCTTGCTGATTGTTCGGTGAATGTGTTTTATCGTTGTTGCCGATAAATGTTCGCTACCGTCAGTCTTGCTTTTATCTGTAAAGAGATAATTATAAAAGTCCTCTAACATACACGGTGTCAAGTCCTGTAACTTTGTTCTTCTGCTATTAAAATAAGGAATAATATGATTATTAATATTGCCCGAATAACCTCTGTATGTTGACGGTCTTAATTCAGGCTTAATATTTTTCAGCCATAATTCGATATAATCAGCAAAATACAAGTCGGAATAATTCAGATTTTTCCTGTCATACTCATTTCGTTTCTCTTCGAGGAAATGTTCAGCTCGCTTTTTGTTGCCTTTTACCGTATAGCCTGTACAAAACCATTTTGTCTTGTATTTAGGCTTTCCGTTAGCCTGAATTTCATCAGTCTTAAAGCTCAAAACAGCATAATATTTTCCGTCTTTAACCTGTAAACTACCTCTTGTTGTTGCCACTTAAAAAACTCCTTTCAAAAGCAACAACTATCAACTCAACTATATTATAAATTGAATTAATAGCTGTTGCAAGTGTTTATTAAGTATTTGCCTGATTATTGATTAAAAAATCAATCAACAATTGTTTAGGAATAATATATTTCTTCCCTATTCTCAAATTTGGAATTGTATTTTCTCTTAATAATTCATACACCTTACTTCTGCCGATATGCAAAATAACCATTAAATCCTCGGCAGTAAGCACATCAGAATAACTTTCCAACATACTCACACACCCCCTCTAATCAGCAGGATTGTCAAGGCTTTCTACAAGCTCAAGAAACTCCTGACAAGAAGTCCGTCTGCCGTCCTTATCTCTGGCGGGGTGGTAATTTTCACCGTGAAGAGGAATACCAAGTCCACCCAAAAAGTAACGGAGGTCTTCAAAGCTGTAGCCGTTATAAGATGTACCCATTTTTTGACCGTTACTCATGTCGATTATCCAATATCTCTGACACTCTCTGTACCTAAGTGCCTTATAACCCAAGTACACCGGCTTTAATTCATACCCAGCTTCTCGAAACACTTCCTTAATACGCCATGTTGAGTATTTTTCGTATATGGTTCTAAAGGTTAAATCGCTAAAATCGCCTTTCTCAAAATACTCCGCTAACTCCTCATCTACAATAATTTCGTCATCATCAATCATATACAACGCCCTCCGTTTCATCTGTATTATGATACCTAATATATCCAAAGATTGCATACTGTAGTATATCGTCTGCAATCTCGGCATTCATCATAAATGGGTTTGTGTCATCAATATCACGTGAAGCCATATCATATGAATACAGAACATACAACCCTGACAAAAAGCTCTCAAAGTCAAGAACATATATTTCAGAATTGTAGCGGTTGCTAATAACAAAATATCCACCCTCGGTAATAGGAAAGACAATATCTTTGTCAGTGCTATCACCTATAAAATCTGCATTCTTAATCCAATGTCGTTTATTACTGCAAAAAGCTAAATACAGGATATTGTCTATAACTTCCTCAGACAGATTTAAACGTACGCTCACCGAACTGTTACTGTCAGGGTAATATAAATCCACAGTTAATTTATGGTTCATATACCACTTCTCACTTAAACTATTTTTCATAACTATCACCTTTCTTAAATATGTTATTTGAATTTGATATGGCTATTCCATATCCTTTGAATAAAAAGTGCGTTCAAACTCTTCATCAGACACTGTCTGATTATCTTCAATGTTTGTATAACTGCCTGTATTTATTGCTGTAAGGGTAAACGGATTGTCACTTTCGGAGATCTTATTTACAATCTCGGCAACATCAATCTTTGTAAGGTCAACACTGACAAAGCAATCTGATAAACTTTGCTGTGATAAACTAAGAAAATTCTTTTTAAGCCAAGCCCTTATCTGAGGGTTAATTTCAAGTTTTTTCTTATGGTATTTCTTGTATATTTCATACAGAATACTCCAAAATTCAGCAACAGCTTTTTCACCCCATATAAAGCTGATTTTATATATCAAAGGAAATAAACCGCTACCGTAAATGATATGCTGAATACTTTTATTCAGGCTATTATTAGCAGGACTTTCACAACGCAGTGCAGGGTAGTTACTGTTTTTTGATATTTCAATCAAATATTGTGTGAAATCCGTGTAATGCCCTGTTGATACATCAAAAAAGCGGTATCTGTCACAAATCTTACTTGCTATGAATTGTGACATTGAAATGTCATCGGAAACACTTTTTAATTGTTCAGTTATCTGGTGTGCGTACTTCCCTCTGAAAGAGGTTTCAATCCTTACCCAATTCTCACAATTAAGAGCTTCATCAAGTCTAAATCCGTTAGTGTTTATCTGCTCATTCTTTTTGTTATAAACTCGCAATAAACTTTGAGAATTTTCGGCTCTGCTCCCAACGTAAATCGTTTCTGTAACCAAATCATTTTGTACTGCGGAAATCTTTCTTTTAGAATGTCTGTCATTGCAGTCAACTATGATATACTGTTCATTTTTCAATTTATCGTATATACTGTGCGGAGATAAGCCATCGAAATTTTTATAATCAGCGGTTAAATCAATTCTGCTCAATCTAAATTTGTAAAAAGGGCTGTCAATCATACGCAAAAATTTTGCTAAATTTACGCTCTCACCATAAATCTGATAATATCGCTCCTGATAAGTTGCCCACGCTTGGGCAGTAAACCTAACAAGTATGCCCATGTGTACAAAATTATCGTGCATAGCTATGGCAAAATAATAGGGGGCGTTTTCAATGGTAAATGCTTGTGAATATGCCTGCGGCTTTTTATCATGCATTTCTACCACTTTACCGAGCAACATTTCTATGTCCGCCTTATAGATAAATTCCTGTATCATTGAATAAGCTGTACTTTGCCAATCGTTACAAACATCGTCAATCGGATAAAAGAAAACTAAAGAAAATTCATCTACACCGACTGTTACTTCTTTATCCATTCATATAATCACTCCTATAATATCGAACGCATATTCGATAAAATTATATTATCCCCTTCATTAAAGTGAGGGGATTGACTTGCCGTCAGGCGGTTCGCACCTTGACGGTGCTACCGCCCACGGCAAAGCAATTACTTTTGCGGTTTAAGACTCTCATTAACTAAATGAATAGCACTTGCCTTTGCCGCAATCTGATGTCCTGCACTTGTCCAATACAGCGATAATTCAAGATTATCAAAGCGTACATAAATACGGCTGTTGCCGTCAATAGGATTGTCAATCTGTTTATCACCGTCAATACGAACGCTAAGCCTATCAAACTTATTTTCCTCAAGAATAACGATATACTTATATCCTGTAACCGTGCTTGTTCGGCGTCCATCCACATAGGCATATGACGGTATAACATCTATCAACAATAACTTACTGCCAACAGAACCCAGTACATCAATTTTTGCATTTTTAATATCCATAGCTATCTCCTTTCTGTTTATTTTGAACTTCATTTGAAGTTCTTGATTATATAAAAACACATGGAGTTGCGAATTTTGGGATACTTTGGATATGAAATACCCCTTTTTAAAAATTTTTAAAAAATTTTTTTGTTTCTTCAAGCCACAACTTCAAGATTTGCGTTTGCTTTGCATAGTCATAATTACGAAGCAATTCCATAAGTTCACTGGGAAAGCCCTCTAAGAGATATGTACCATACAATAAGTAATCTAACGAACATTTTGTAGTGAGCGAAAATCTAATCAGATACTCAAGAGCAGTATTTCTTATGTCTGCATACTTTTTGCTCTGAACATCATTTTTCTTTGAATGATACTTGTCCATTGTATTTTTAGATACACCTAACAATTCACTGAACTGTTTTTGTGTCAATTTCATTTGTTGATGAGTACAAAAATATTTGCGTACCTCATCTAATCGAGCTCTATAATCAACAAAAAAATCTTCATCTTCATCATCAAAATCTTCGGCATATTTTGAATTATCCTCTAATAAATTAAAGCAAAAATCGGTAATTTTGCTTTTACCTGAATGTTTACAAATTTTCCTTAATTCTTCAATTTCGGGTAAATTATGACCGAAAACCAAATAATCTAAAGAAACATTAAAACGCAGATGAATGAGAAATAAAAAATCAGTGGACGGAAAAATGATTCCGTGTTCAACCTTACTGACATAATCCTTTTTATAGATAAATTTAATGTCAGTAAGCGAATAGTCACCGTAATTATCATAATCATCATCAATTTTCGGGTTTAAAAACTCAAGAAACTCATTTACAGTCTTAGGCTGACCGTTAAAGCCTTCTTTTCTAAGCCCCTTTCTCAACTGCTGTATTCTTTCTCCAATAGCCTTCTTGTATGCATTTCTTTGCATAATTATTGACAACTTTCTTGTGCCATAAATTTACACAGAGTGCAGGACACACTCTATAAGTGCTTATGTTAGAAACGCAGGGAAGAATTGATACTCAACCAAGGTTCAGATGTATCAACCACGACAAAAAAGGTATGGTTTTAGATTTTGAAAGTGTTAGGGTACAAAGAAATGTGTTATAGTGTATAGTGCAATTTTGGCTAATAGTAAAAAACGCTATTTTATCAACCATAAAACATTGCCATAAACCACAAGAAACGACAATTTATTTTAAAGCATAAAAAATAGCCCAATCAGAGTAATGATTGAGCTATTCTTGTGCATAAATATTCAATTTGCTGTATAAATAATTATCGGGATAAAGCTGTTTTTATAACGGCTTTTGTATCGTTTATGTTTCGTAACATAGGCACAACTATTTCTCTCAAAGGCTTTCCGTCAGTTTGCAGATATCCTTTGCCCCTTGATTTTGGTTCTATCATCTCCTTATTATCATTAAATACCATTGCTATACTCTCTTTGCTGAGCGTACCAAGACCTACCACATTGCCAAAGTTATCTCGTCCTGTAATATATGTTGAATCGGCTCTTTGTAGTGACATAATGATAAAAATATTTGCACCTCGACCTAACATAAGAATGTTGGCAAGTTTTTGCTTGTAGTTATCCTGCTCTTTCTTTACGGCTAAAGAACTGAGGAAACCCGACCACTCATCAATACATAAATAAATCGGTTCATATTCTGAATTTACACTTGCATTTGCCATTCTGTTTTGTAATTCATCAAAAACACAGTCAACAGCTTCACCGACAGAATTATGCTTATAGTAATTCCGACAGTCATTAAACTCAATAAAGTCAATGCCTTTAAAGTCTGCCAAAATCAATTTGACAGACTTCTTTGCTATTTGACCTAATATGTATGTTAGAAGATAAGTTTTACCGCTTCCGCTTGGTGCTACTATCAGCATATGAGGTACAGAGGAAAAGTCCACCGTAACAGGCACTTTTACACCCTGTGAAAGAATAGATAAATCTACACCGACAGTTAATTTACTGCTATCAAACCTCATCGTCATACACCTTATCTGTTGTTATATTCAGCTGTTCATCTCTCTTTTTGGATTTGATATAATGCCTTACATCATCTTCACAGCTAATATACATCACGGCAAATTTTAGTAAATGCTGTTCCTCGTTATATACAACCTTTTCAATATATACGCTCGGTATCATACCGTAGGATTTGCTGTTGTAGTATGAGGGTAAATTAACCATGCCGTAATTAAGCAATTGAGCTTCAATATACGATTGGATAATTTGCTTTAATGTATCTTCATCAAAGTCATATGATTTTTTTGGCATAATAATCTGAAAGGTGTAAAAAATACAGTTGTCAACACATAGTGGATTGTACCCCTCTTTTAAGAGAGAACTGCAATCTTTACCAAGCGGAAGTTTTAAAAACTCGTTGTTGCTCTGTAATACATCATACAAAAAGTAAAGTAAGCTCGGGTAAACGCTGTTTACAACTTTCATTTTTGATTTAATCGTAATCTGTTTTGCAATTAACCTGAGTGCCGATTTAATGGATTTATTATCGGTTAGTTGTAATATTGCCAATAAAAAAGCAAGCAATAAAGCAACAAATAAAAAACACATCAAGCCAACACCTAAATAACTTATCAAGCCAAAAAAAGAAAAAGAAGTGCCGTACTTATGGCAATCTTCTATGTAAGCTCCAGCCAAAATAAGAAATGCAATTAAAGCAACCGCAAGAAAAATATAGACAATTCTTTTAAAAGATTTTTTATTCATAAAAAATCTCCTCCTTTAAGTTATTTATTAGCACCCTTTTGGGTACATTTTTATTCTACATATAGGAGTTGCAAATTTTGGGATAAAACAATGAAATCGCAGGGGATTTTTTATTTCCTGCGGTTTGTTTAATAATGTTTTTTTGCATTAAAAATTCACATATTGTATGTTAAAATAAAAATACCAAAGAAAAAACTTAATTTAAAATTTATTTAAACAAAAGGAGTTTTTTGTGAACGAATACAAGTATAAATTTTTAAAAAGATATGATAAAGATTCTATTGAACCATTTGCTATAAACACTATTGCACAATCTTTTAATGAAAGATATGCTCAGTATTATTCTCCGAAAAATACTGATAATTTTGATTTTATATCTCCAGATAAACAATCGGCATTAGAAGTTACGCTTATTTTACCCGAGAATGAACGAAAAGAATATGAATATGAAAAAGCTTTGGATAAGAACGGAAAAGCTAATTTACATGAAATTAAGGGTGTGAAAACAGATGAAAATGATAGGATACTGAGTTACTATGGCGGCTCAATTTCTGAAATTAAAAAGGCTATAGTTGATAGTATAAATAGAAAGAATCGGAAAGCTCTAAAACGGTTAATGAATAAAAAATATTCACAGGTTGATTTATGTTTAGTTATACAAGATGGTGCGTTACTGGATTTTAATTCCTTTAAGTATTATTTTGAAGAATTTTACACGCTTGATTTTTTATTTAAAAACATCTTTTTTATTACACGAGATACATTTATTAGATATTCTAAAAATGATGATTTTGTAGAATACGAAAGGAAAATACCAAATAAATAAAATACAAATATTTTTATTTTAAAATTCAAAAAAATATTACAATACTGATTTTTAATTACAAATTGTAAAAGTTATTTTACAAAAATATTGAATTTTCACATATTGTATGCTAAAATAAAAATGCCAAACAAAAATTTAATTTCAAGTTCACCTAAGTGTGTATTTTTATTTCGGTAAAAATACAGGCTCTTATTTTGATACACTTAAGGTGACTATTGAAATTTTTGTTTGGCGACAAAAGGGCTATGTGTTTTTCGAGGTGCGTAGCTTGTCTATGCACCTTTTTTATTAGAAAAACGGTGATGTTTTAAATTTTTTCAAAGTTTTTAAACTTTTTTTAAAAATTTTCAAAAAATTTTTCGAAAAAATGAACCTTTTTGCCGTTCAAAGTATCTAATATATAGGAACGCAAAAAAATTACAAAAAAGGAGGAAATATTATGAAGAAAATCAAAGAGCTTGTATCAAGTGCAAAGAGCGGAAATAAAAAGTCATTTGATAAGCTGTATGAGCTTACACATAATGATGTGTGGTACAACTGCCTTTCTTTGCTCAAAGATGAAGAAAACGCAAAAGACATAATGCAGGAAACCTACATTACAGCTTTTTTAAAGCTTGACACACTCAAAGATGAAGAAAAGTTTTGCGGTTGGGTTACTACAATAGCTGTAAACCTATGTAAAAAGAAATTGAAAGGAAAGGTGGAATATCAGATAGATGATGAAGTTCTGATTACAGAAGCAGAAACAGACGAGTTAATGCTCCCCGAGGAGTACATAACCAAAACCGAAAAAAGAAAAGTACTTTTACAGATTATGGAAGACACACTTTCATTCAATCAGTATCAGACTGTTTTAATGTTTTATTTTGATGAAATGTCAATTGCCGAAATTGCTCAGGCACTTGAAATTTCAGAGGGAACAGTAAAATCTCGCCTAAATTCATCAAGGGCAAAGATGAAAACTGCAATTGAAGATTACGAAAACAAAAGCGGTGACAAGCTTCACGGTGTTGTTGTTGTACCTTTCTTTACAACTATTTTCAAGGAAGAAGCAAAGAGCCTTGCAGTACCGAACATTACAATCAAGCTCCCGAACGGACAGACACTTGCAACATCTGCAACAAAAGGCATTGCTACAGGTGCAAAGTCAACAGTGTCATCTATCGTAAAGGCAACAGCAAATGCGACAGTAAAAGCCAAGGTAATCGCAGTTGTTTGCGGTGCTACAATACTTGCAGGCACATCAGCAGTCGGCATAAGCATTCTTGCAGGCTGTAACGCTGAGAAAGAACCGACAGAGCCGTCAGTAATATCTTCAACCGTACAGACATCAACTGTTCCAACAACTGTACCGAAAACTACAGTTCCAAAGGCAGTTAAAGATTTGGTAGACAAGGGTGAAATCAAAGTCGACAAAGACGGCAACATCACAGACAAGAATGGTAAGAAAGTCGAAGTAAAAGACGGCAAAGTAGAAGTAAAAACCGACGACGGTAAGACAGTTACAGTTAAGGTTGACGATGTAAAAACTACAGTATCTAACAAAAACAACAGCAACAAGGGTAACACCGAAAAGAAAGAAGATACAAAGTCAAACACATCTTCAAAGAAAGACAACACTTCAAAGACAAATACATCTGATAACGACAAGAAGCCAGCATCTAAGCCAAGCAACTCTTCAAGTAATAACCAGAAGCCAGCGAAGCCAAGTGAGTCATCAAAGGCTGAAACAACAGCTAAGAAATATAAGTACTACAAGCATCATGATGCTGTGACAAAATATCACCCTGCAGTGACAAAAAAGCATGACAGAGAGTGGATTGTAACTGGTACTCACGAGGAACCAGTATATGAAACAAGATGGGTAAATGTTTGTAATGATTGTGGTGTACAGTTAGCAGATGCTAACTTCAGAAGAGAGCATCTCCTTTGGGAAGCGGATAACGGTGGTAGAGGTTCATATCACGCTGAAGAGCAGCAGGTTCAGGTAGGCACAAAGACAGTAGAAGACGGTCATTGGAAAGAAGCATACACAGAAGTTATTACTCCAGCCTGGACCGAAACAATCACTCCAGCTTACGACGAGGAAGTATCTGAAAATGATCACTGGGATAAGAAAGTTCCTATCAACTAAGTGAGAGGGTATTAATTTAATAGCAAGTATAAATCCTTAAAGAAAATTATTGGGAAGAGAGGGTTCTTTATGAACCCTCTTTTTCTATGTTAAAAATAAATATTATATTAAAGAAAGTATTCAATTTAATTATAATATATGGTAAAATATAATAAAATAAAAGGAAAGGTGTGGTTGTACTTATGATAATTTTATATATTTTCCTTGTAATGTTTTTTATTGTAGCTTTGGTAGCGACATATGAGAATCATTTATATAGTATAACTTATGGTAGGAATAGCTTTTTAGGTATCTTGGTAATTATTTCTTCCTTAGTAGCTATGGTGTTAATGTTTATTGCTATTTATGTATTTCAGTAATTTGTAAAATGGAAAACCAAGGGTATTAATAGTGTAAAAATAATTACTTATTTAAAAATAGAAAGGTTGTAGAGTATATGGATATTGGAGTACTACTATTTATCTGTTCGGTAGTAGTAGGTTTACTGGTTGTGATTTATATGTGGTACACTTTTTAATAGAAAAGTAATCATATTTAAAATAGAAAAGAGGTATTAAGATGACAATATGTAGTTTTGTAGGTGATGAGAGTTTAAAGAATATTTTTCACCTATCAGCCGAGGAAGCGGTAAAGCACCCTGACTATAATAAGTACATAAGGGTATTATCAAAAGCAATCAAGGATGAAGAAATTTCTTTATCGACAGTAGAATCTCACCTGATAGGTATAGCAATGACTTCAACCCTAAGAAGAAAAATTATACAGGACTTAAAGGAGGTATTTTAATGAAAATCAGAGATATTAAAAAGGCAAGACTTGAACATAGAAGTGTTTACTGTATTGATAAAGATACTTCTGATGTATTAAGATGTAGTGTAGGTTTATGGTACAAGCAATAAGTTGATAGATGTTGCGTTCTCTAAAATCTTTCTAAAAATTTTCTAAAAATTATCCGAAATTTCTTCTTTCGGTTAGTGTTACTATGTGTTATTTAATGTTATTTTGTACAAATTATTGTTCTATAAAGCAAATATGATATGTTAAATAACACTAAAAAATCAGTAATAATCAGTAATAACATCTTGCTTCGACTGCTCCAAAACCGCGTGCCGAGGGTTCAAGTCCTTCTGCCCCTGCCATCAATTTTTGGCTTCGGAAAGCGATTTCCGAAGCCTTTCTTCTTTTAATTCTACCAAAAATTATACCACCTTTATGCGATGTTCAAATTTATAGCGCTGTCGAGAGCGTTTATCGTCGTCTCCTTTGCGGTCTTTCGACGGTTGATATAAATTCTCTCGGTGGTGTTTACGCTTTCGTGTCCGAGCAAAACGGAAATGTCCTGAATCGGTACGCCGTTGTCGTCGAGAATACTCGCCACAGAATGGCGAAAGCCGTGAATCGTACAATGCGGCAAGCCGGCGGTCTCTGTCAGACGGTTTACCACACGGTTGATTGCGCTGAGATTGACATACGGCTTTCCGAGAACGGTGCGCACAATGAAGTCGTGGCTTTTGTCGTAGCCGTTGCCAAGCAGTTTGGAGTATTCTTCTTGCCGTTGCTTTTCGGCTTTCAGCTCTCCAATCACAAAATCGTTTATCGGGATTTTGCGGTTACTGCTCTTCGTCTTGGGCGTGGTGATTTGCATTGTCACGTTCTTGCGGCTGCCTGTTCTGCTCTTGTTGACGTTCAGGAGCTTTTTATCATAATCTATATCCTCCCATGTTAAGGCGAGCAATTCGCCCTTTCTCAGCCCTGTATAGAGGGCAAGAAGCAGGAATATGTAGATATGGCTCTCGTGTTCCTTTGCGTAAAGCAGGAGCTTCCTGACTTGCTGTGCGTTGTACTCGGGTACGTCCTTCTTGATGCTGTGCGGAAATGACGGCATACGGCTCCTTAATACCGGATTCTCATTAACGTAGCGATTCTCAAGAGCGTATTCATACGCTGACGAGAGGACACCTCGGATATTCTTTACCGTCTTGTAGCTTAGACCGCCTTTGCCGTTGGATTTGCCCTGTTGAGCGAGGAACACAAAATACTCGGTGAAGGTTTCTGGCTTCATATCTTTAAATTTGTAATTCTTCTGCTCGAAATACGGCTTAATCTTGCCGCTGACGGTTTTGTCGTAGGTTTCCCACGTAGATGGCTTTATGATTCCCTTGATACCTTTCAGCCATTTGTCGAGAAAGTCGGTAAAGAGAACATCGTCGCATTCAAGGTTGATATCCTTGTAGCTCTCAATGATTTCTTTCATCTTCTCAATTGCACGGCGTTTGTTGTTACCCTTAACGGGTATCTTCGTGGCAATCATTTTCTGTTTGCCGTTCACCCGAAATTTGGCATAGTAGTAATTGCCTTTTATTATTAAGCTTCCTTCCAATGTAAGCCTTCCTTTCTTAAGATTTGCGATTTGTGGTTGATACAAATTCGATGACGCTCTGTTTCGGAATAACATATCTTGCTCCGACCTTGACATTCATTATCTCGTCGTCCTTCAAGAGCTTATATACCGTATTCTTGCCTAAGCGCAGCATTTTCATAACCTCATCAACGGTTACTATGTCGCTGTACTCCGAAAATATCTCTTTTGATTTATCCAACGCTCTCACCTCGCTTTCCGCTTGGATTGACCGTCAGAAAATCAATTATGCTTTTCTTCGGAATGATGTACCGCTTGCCAACCCTCAGCGTAAAAATCCTGCCTGATTTCAATAAATCGTAGACAGTCACCTTGCTGATGTGAAGCATATTAGCGACATCTGCTACAGATACAACATCATCGTATTCGGTAAACATTTCTATATTCATTTTTTCGCACCTTTCGTTTGGAAGAAAAGCCCGCTGTGTATAAAGGATAACACAACGGGCTCTCATTTAACAAATGTGCAAATCAAATAATCTTATGCGGCAAGAAAATCTATCACGCTTTTCTTGGGTATGACATATTTTTTGCCGACTCTCAGTGTGTGGATTTTATCGGTTTTCAGCAAATTGTAAACCGTTACTCTGCCGAGATGGAGCATCTCCATAACCTCCTCGACCGTTACCACGTCGTTATATTCGGTAAACATTTCATAAACCTTTTCAGCCATAGCTTTCACCTCGCTTCCCTGTTTCTGTTTCGGACACGGCGCTGATAGTCGGCTTGCGCCAGCTTCATCATTCGCCGTTGAACTTCCTGCGGACTGCATTTCGGAAAATATTTACTCAGCTCGTCATATTGAAAGCTGATTTTCTCTCGCTGATTGGGTTTGTCCTCCGAGATAATCTTCCCGATTGTTTCGCTGTCAAGTCTGCCCGATTGCGAAAGCTTTTTCATTTGGATAGCCTGTGATAGCGAGGGTGTTTTGTCCTCCAGCTCTATCGCTTCAAGCAAATCCTGCTGCTCATATTCATCGAGATAAGACAGCTCTACACCGACGCTGAAAGCAATACGCTCCTCGTCAACCATTTTCAAAAGCTGCGGTATGAGTTTAGTCAAACGGATGTATCGCTGCACCTGCCTTCCGCTGTCGGTTTCGGAAACAGTATCTCTTGACTTGTGGACGAGTTGTCCACAGGCTTTACCCTGATGACTTATCGCTTCCAGCTTCATCTTATAAGCGAACGCTTTTTCGCTCGGCAGGATATGCTCACGCTGTAGGTTAGCGTCAACCATAGCGATTACCGCTTCATCATCCGTCATTTCTCTGACAATCACGGGGATATTTTCAAGCCCGAGCTTGCGGCAGGCTTCCAAGCGGCGGTGACCTGAAATCAGTTCATAACCGCCGTCCGGCAACGGTCTGGCGAGCAAAGGCGTAATCGTTCCGACCTTGCCGGTACTCTCGACAATCTTTGCCATATCCTCATTGTCAGCCACGGTGAACGGATGATTACGGAACGGCTGTATTTCGTTTATGGGAATGCTTTGAACATTCTCTGTTGTTTGATATTTCAATAAGTGTTCTCCTTTCTCTACTTCCACTTGATCGGACTTTTCTCTGGTCGTAAAAACTCGCTCTCAATATTGCTGATAAAATACACCCAGCGTTTTATTTCACGCTCGACGGTATCCTTGTCAACCACACCGAGTTGGTACGACCTTTCCAAAAGCTTTTGTGCTGTGTGGATCATTTCGTTTAGTGAGTTTATCGCCTGAAAGAATCTGTCATCCGGTCGCTCTCTCGGCTCATAGCCTTTGATTAACATTCGGATGACGCTTGACTGCGGTAAGCCTGTCAATGCAACCTTTCTTCTGAATTCAGTTTCTTCCTCCGGTGTAAACCAAAATTGCTTTTTGATTCTGTTGCTCATTTCTTTCTCCTTCCTGTTTGGGGTATTAGGGTTCTCCCTAACAAGCTGCACTGCTTTTGCTCCGTTGGGAGTAAAAACAGTATGCTTGCTAAGCTTCGGCAACTACCGTTCAACTCCCCTGGGAGTATGAATGGTCTGCTTGCTAAGACTGTGCACAGTTACCGAAGCTTGCGTGTTTGGGAGTACAAACACACTGCTTGCTAAGATTTGTCATTCATTCTTGAACTGTCAACAAATCTGTCACGCTATTCTCGTTTTTCACTGCGCCGATAACGATAGAGCTCGATGATTCTCTTTCGGTTTGTCCGTCTGAAATGTACATCAATACCGTCACTGAAATACAGGTCGATACTAAATTTGTTAAGCAACTTCGTAACAGTATTCGGCGGCGTGACAGTATCGTTCATAGCGTTAAGCAGGTCTGTAGCCGTTCCGAGCCAGTGTGACTTATCAGCCATAAAATATCTCAGCCTTCCGAAAAAAGGATGCTCCTCGGTCAACTTCGGATAGCCTTCACGGTCAGGCTTTTGCATAGCTTCGGCTACAATCAAATCCGCTTTCAACTTAGCTTCATTATTCCTGTCCAATGACTTCCACCTTCTCGAGATAGATTTTGTTCAGACTACTTTCCGAATAAAAAAGTCGGAGCTTTGTACCGATCGGCATATAGTAAAATCCGAGGTAAGTCTGCCACCAGAAAATCGGTGTGATGATTTTCCTTCCGTCGTCGAGCGTGAGAAAAATGCGAATGGATTTCTTGTGTCCCTGCGCTTTCATTTCAAGCGTTCCTGTGAACTCTCCGACCTCCTCCATCATCTGATAGTCCGAAGTGTCGATCATCATTTCTCTCATCTCAATGAGCGAAAAAACCTTTGCGTTGTCGTTCATTTGGTTCTCCTTTCCACTTCCCGAAAAGAAAAATTTTCGCCGCCCATATAGGTAGGTGTGTTAAGGTAAACTTCTTCTTTTTCGGTTAGTTATTTTTTTATTTGTCTATTTAGTTATTTATATATAGGAGCTGCTTCTGCCGCTCACGCTGACGGCGCTTTCGTTCGGCTGCCTTCTGCCGCTTGATTCGTTCGGCGCACTTGTCGCAGTAGCGTTTGTTGCGAGCCTTGGAATAAAAGCGTGAGCCACAGCTTTGACAACGCTTGTAATCGTTGCCGCAGATCAGCACCCGATACAGTTCCTTGTCGAGAGGAAGCACAGCGTCCTTGAAATGGTTGCAGAAGATGTGGTATTTGGTAATCAACTGCACACAGGTATGCGTTTCTCCGTCGTCGAGCAACAGACAGTTGCCGTCCATACAGTTGCAGCACTCCCGCCTGACCAAGCGGCTGACCTTCCGAAACTGTCCTGCCTTAATTTCAATGAGCATTTGACCTCCTTTCCTGTCACGCTTAATAAGTCTGAAAATGCGATGGGTAATATAATTACTCTCCTTCGTGCGTTTCGTCGCTCAGAGGTCGCATTATGAGCGGCTCGTGAGCCTTAAAAAGCGTGACATCAAACTGTATGTTATGTGTCACACTGCCAAAGCGTACTTTCCTGACAGGCAATCCTGCTCGACGCTGTGCCGTCAGCCTTCCGGCTGCGCTCGCTCCGTAGAGGTCGTGGCGGTTTATCCTTCGCTTGGCAGCTATTCAGTTGTAGGTTTATTTCGGTGGGCATCACATCCTTTCTAAATATCCCTTCACCCTATACGCAAAAAAATCAGGGAAATTATAAGCCTTTTCAAAAAGTTTTTTGAAAATCTGCTTCTTTTACAAAAGGGCTCTTCGGTTTTGTTGATTATGCATTGTTGATTTTGCCCTCCATATATAAGGAAGTGGGAAAGGTCAAAAGTAAACCCGAAATTCAATTTTTTTGAAACTCCCTTCATTATGTATGGAGTGGGAAGTCGTGTTTTTTAAGGTTGCACTCGGAATTTCGTCGCCCTGCACAAAATCGTGATCTTGGCTTTGTGCAATATTCGGTTTTGAGTTTTATCCCCTTCACTTGTTACCACTGGGAGAAGGCAAAATCGAACCCTAATCAGGAAACTTTTTTATCTTTGTTGTTTTACATAAATCAAGTGATCTGTTTTTGTACAATATTCAGTTTTTAATATCCCTTCACTATTACCCACTGAGAAGCGGATTTTGTTACCCCATTTTGAGAAAAAATTATTTCCTCTCACTTATACCTAATGAGAGAGGTCATTTTTGAAGTCTTTTTTGAAACTTTTTCAAAAGCCCTTCACTTATTTGGAATGGGAAGGGGTATTTTGCAACCCCAAGCTAAAATTTTATCCTCACTTGTTCATAAAAAGATGTATTCGATAAAGAATTATCCCCTCACCCTTAATGCAAAAAAGTCCTGCAAAATATACACCCTATCGAGAAAAATATTTATAAAAATATTTGCCCCTTCACCTATACCCAATGGGAGAGGTCGAATTTTAAGTCAATTTCCAAAATTTTTTGAAAAAAATAACACCTGCCTCGTTTAGCAAGTGTCTATTTGACATAATATTCATATTTTTTTCTGCTCATATTTGAACTGCCTTCATTTACGACTTTTTGTCAACTTAAATGTTGTACTCTGTCGAAAATATGTTATAATGATTATGAATAACTTTAATTATTTAGGGGAAATGAGCAAAATGAACCCGTTACATAATAACGAGCAACCCATAGCTATAGAATCTTTCACACCCAACTTGAATGAACTATTTAAGCAACGCTTCAGTAATTTATTAGTAAAATTAGATCACACGCTTTATTACAAGCGTGCCGCAATTATTCAAGAAGAATTAAGCTATATATATGATAATTATGATAATGATCTTGACGCGTTAAAATACTGTGCAACTCTAAGCGTATTGATTGATCTTTCTCAGCAGGGGTGGCTTTTGGATATCCAGGAAACTGGATTAACGCTAAAGATGGAAAACGATAATCTTGATGACAAAGCAAAAATCAGATATAGACTTAGTGCTGAACGTAACGCTCAGTTTAAGCAGGAAAGCGTAAAAGCCTTTATTAGAACGATGGAAACGGAAAAGACATATAACAATCACGATATATCTGTTAAGGTGTTGATTGGAGATAAGAATTTTCTCATAGATGCAATTAATAACAACAGAAGAATTTGTGATCCGTATATTCAACAGGTATCAAATCAACGTGATATTTTCACAGGTTATAAACTTTCTGATATTTGGAGATATTTTAGATACACCTGGTCTATTCCGTACAAAACAATGCCCGGCAGAAATTTATTCTATTTAGTGCGTGACAGATTACAGCCCTTTCACCCGGTAATTGGTATTTTCGCCTTGGGAAACTCTGTTTTAAATCTTACAGTCCGAGATGACGATATAGGTTGGACTGTAGATGCTATTAAACGGAATATGAATATACAAACCAACACTACAAGTTGTGAGAATACGGTTTCTGGTACTTTAGGAAAAAAGTATCTGTTAGCATAAAATCCAAGCAAGAAACCGATTCTGCGTTTATGGTTCGTAGAGAACAGTACGCAAATAAGATTTACCCTTTATTATTATCAAACATTGATCGAGCTATTTCAGAAATATATGTTAAGGATTTGGGGTATCGACGTCAAACAAAACACCCGAAGCAGGAACAAATTGACAGTTTATTACAGCTCTCTGAAAAGTACTCAAAGCTCTCTCTAAACAACAGAAATCAAAAAGAAAACCCTAATTGGGAGCAGGAAGCAACCAGTAATCTTTTTACCAGAAAAAGAGCCGCAGAGCTAGCAAAGCTGCTTTCAACAAAAATGGTTTTCAACAGTGCCGTAGGTAACTCTAACGCTGAGAAGCTTCAATATTTATTATCTAACGAAACTGGACGAAAAGCGATTAATTCAGCATTAATTGCAAATCGAAAAACTAAAATAGGCTCAAATATGATGGATATCATAGTTTGTGGATCAATTCCTCCGTATAATGAATTATTAGGAGGAAAGCTTGTTAGCATTCTTGCTTGTAGTCCACGAGTGATAAAGGATTATACAGATAAATATAGTAAGCAAGTAAGTGAAATTGCTTCTAGAATGAAGGGTAGCCGTGTCATTAGAGATAGTAGCTTAGTTTATTTAGGAACTACTAGCTTATATGCTGTTGGCAGTAGCCAATATAATAGGATTAAGGTTCCAATCGAAAATGAATTCACACTTGAATATAGAAAAATGGGAATAACAGAGGGATATGGAACTGTGTACTTTTCCAAGGAAACAACTAATCTTTTTTCGCAAATACTTGAAATACAGGATGGTGGAAAACGAATAGGACACGTGTTTGGTGAAGGGACAAGCCCACGCTTTAGAATGATTAGTCGAGGCTTAAGCTCTCTGGGGATTAGAGCAGAAGCCTTTTTAAAGCATTATTCCCCAAGAATTGTATACTCTATTAATCTTGCAAAAAACACTGATAATTTTTTAATGGGCTTAGAGAATACCGCAGACTATTCCTTTGACATAAATGATAATGTCGACGTAAATAATAAAACTCAAGACCTAATTGATTTTTGGTATAACAGATGGTTATGTATGCGTCTTGAATCTGTAGATATTGTTTCAAGGCTTAACAAGTTTAAAAAATCTGATATTATGCTTGGCAGCATTTAAGGAGCTTAATATGGAGAATGTAAGTTTTATAAAAAAGCTAAATAGAGGCAAGAATTGCTATGCCGATCATATGAGCAGAGACGAGCTACAACTCATACACATATGCTCATGTACGGTAGAGAAGCACAAAGCAAAACAAGGATAGCCAGCCCTGCCACTATTCCGAAGTCAGGGGAACGCAATAGAAAAATTCATAGCTGTATGCTATACTTAATTAGCATTTGAACATATCAAGCTGACACAGCAATCTCTTTACTTGCCGTTAATGCGCGTCTACCAATAGTCCGCACAAAGCAAGAGTAGCGTAAAGGTATAAAAATTTCAAACTTCTTTGTAACGAAATTCCGATTTCTCCGTCTAACCTATGAAGCTGAAGGAGGTGATGACAAGTATGGACTATGAAAAGCTCTATAAAGCCTACTATTTACAGGTATACTCGTATACTATTTCTCTTGCCAAAAATCGTGAGATAGCAGAGGAAATCACGCAGAACACATTCTATAAGGCTGTTTCTACAACATCACAATTCAAAGGTAAGTCAGATGAATTGACATGGCTCTGCTCCATAGCAAAAAACCTTTACCATGATGAAATGCGAAGCCGTCAGCGAGTAGCTGATGTGAGTGAAATCAATGACTTGCCATCAAATGAAAATGTTGAGAACTCAGTTGCAGATTCTGACATGGCGTTCCGCATACACCTCGTTCTTCACCGTTTGGAAGAACCATACAAAGAAGTCTTTCAGCTTCGCGTATTCGGGGAACTATCTTTTTCACAAATCGCTGCAATTTTTGGAAAAACAGAATCATGGGCGAGAGTTACTTATCATCGTGCAAAGCTAAAAATTCAAGAAAGGATGGATGAAAAGCATGAGTAAACAATGCGATATTGTTCGAGATATTCTTCCGCTGTATGTTGACGGTGCTTGCAGCGAAGCAAGCGCAGAGATGGTAAAAGAGCATTTGAACGCCTGTGCTGACTGTAACGCAATTTATCAGAAATTGCTTTCTCACACGAGCGAAGATGTTCTTCACGAAGAAAGCGAAAGCGTTATTATGCGCCATGAGGCAAAAGAAAAGCAGAGAGGCAGAAAAAAGATAACGATTGCTGTTCTCGTTTCCATCGCTCTTTGTATCATTGCAATTTTTACAGCTCTCTTTCTGTTACCTATAAACATTGCTTATGAGCCTGTCAAAATCGACTTCCCATTTGAGGTTGAAGATGTCGAAAACGTTGAAATGTACCACTATGACGGAGTGCCTGCATCAGCAGAAAAGAAAGTAGTTGTTGCTGAAAATGATATAAAGACCCTGTATGATAAGTTCAAGGGCTTATCCCTAAAAGACAAAACGACTGAGGAAACTGCCGGAGCAGATGTGACCAGCTTTAGATTTAACCTCTCAGATGGAACAAGCTACGATTTGATTTACGCCTGCTATGGGGTTAAAAACGGCGAATTGAAGTCAGCAGCAGGCGGTTTTAAGTATTTCACAAGTGCGGATATCGGCTCTTATTGGAACAATTTGAATAACGAACTTGAAGCAACTCCCGTCAATGAGAGTGAACTGCCAGGAGAAGAAAGCACTTCTCAAAATGATATTCTACAAATTGGGATACGCAAGGCAACCGCAGGCGTGTATGATGAAGAAGGCTTAAAATTCACATGGAGCGTTGAAAATATCGGCGATTATTCGGTGAGCTTTGATAAGAATATGATTGCCCAAATTGTTCTCAACGGAGAGGATTACGCCTTTGAAACCGAAGCCGTTACATTAGAGCCGGGTGAAGCCTATTCCGTCGATATTAGTATCCCGTATCCCGTTGCACGGCAGGACGGAACAAATAATGTGAAAATCACAGCAACAACGGGTGATACAACGGCAACCTATAAAGAGTCGTTTACTCATTGATGAAAGTAAAAAGGAGATATTATTATGTACATCACATCTATTGTTTTTACGCTGATAGCGTGGGGAGCCGGACTGCTTCTGGATGCAAATATTCATCTCGGTGATCCGCAAGGCTTTTTGTGCTTGCGGGTGCTGCTGCCCGTTTTGGCTATGGGACTTTGCCTGTTGCGGGCAATTAAAGAGAATAAGCGCGACGGAGATAAATGAAACAGAACGCGTGCGATTTACGCCTTTGAAAGATGGAAGGGGAAAGAGTTTATGAAGTGTCCTTATTGTGAAAAAGAAATGACATTGGGTTATATCCAATGTCGGGATGGCGTGTATTGGACATTGAAGAAGCAACTTGTTGCATCACTTTCTTCTTTGGGCAAGGGAAGCACTTGCCTTTCCAATGGCGCAGCGGATAATTCCAACACCGTATTTGCGTTCAAGTGCGAAGATTGCAAAAAAATCATTATTGACTATTCGAATGAAAGGTGACGGCTAAATCATCACTAATAACCAAATACAAAAAGGAGCATGAAATGAAGAAGATA
>OGPQ01000919.1_pt1 | contig 22822 bp, 18 predicted proteins | sample 1552971 | NCBI WGS metagenome assembly OGPQ01 (sample SAMEA2580232, study PRJEB22360) | human gut metagenome | biome: human gut; feature: human-associated habitat; material: faeces | place: Denmark | collected 2008/2010 | reverse complement strand
TTATACCCAGGGCGCTGCCCTGGGCTAAGAGCTTCTGCCCTTTCAGGGCGTGTGGGGAAAAACTTGCGAAACTTCAATAACCCAGTTTTTGGACAAGTGCACGGAATAGAAAAGCCTCGAAATATGAAAGCGGCTTCGATGGTCAATGAAGCCTATTTCGTTGAGCAATGAAAGCGGCTTCGTAAGCTGTTGAAGCCTATTGCATCTTCTTGTATAAGATGTAGGAATTGTCCCATAACTTCTCTTAATTTCCCTCAACTTTTCTTAATTTTCCCCAACATCTCTTCACTCCCCGTATGCGAAAGTTGCATTATATGATAGTAATTTAGTATATTTGTGTGCTATTATTAAAAAACTAATCAACTACAAGGATGAAAATCAACAAGAACGTTTGGCTCATGCTGCTCATGGCAGGCTGGGCTATGATGAGCAGTACGGCAGCACAGGCTTCCGTGCGAGATACGATAGATATCAACTGGGGATGGCAGTTCCATCGTGGCGATATAAAAGGTATCAGCCAGCCATCTGGCAACATTCAGAATCCCCATCTCTTGGATGAAGCTATCCAGGGATGCGAGGTCGTCAACCTGCCTCATGACTTCCAACTCTATCAGCCCTGGGTGGCACCGGGGGCAGACGAACGTGCCAACAGCAAGGATGCTGCCAATAATGTGAAAAGCCGACTCAGCGCAAGAGGGTTCAAGGAGATGGGCATAGGCTGGTATCGATACGAACTGACACCCCAGGAAGAATGGAAGGGAAGACGGGTGATGCTCGACTTCGGAGGCATGATGCTTGTGGGCGATGTCTATGTGAACGGACAGCATGTAGGGGCAACCGACTATGGCTATTTGGGATTCGATATCGACGTGAGCCAGTTGCTCCGTTACGGCGAGAAGAACGAGATAGCAGTGAGGACAGATACGCGTGCTGCCAATAACTCGCGATGGTATACGGGTGGCGGACTCTTCCGTGATGTCCGTCTTATCATCACCAACGACCAACTCTATTTCCCTCGCCATCCTCTCTATATCACCACTCGCAACAACCGCGAGGTGAACATTAGGGCAGAGATCGTGAACCGCCAGAAGAAACAGAAAGGTGAGAATTTAGGCGCGATGCCCATAGAGGTGAAAATCCTCGACATGACAGGCAGAGTAGTGGCGCAGCAGAAAACCGACATGCCTTTCAATGCCAAGTGGCGCGACCGCGAATATGAACTGCCAGCCATCACGCTGGAGGGTGCCCAGCTGTGGTCGTGCGACCGTCCTTATCTCTATACTGCCGAGGTGACGCTCTACGACAAGGAAGGAAGAGTGGCTGACAAAACACGTGAGCACTTCGGCATGCGTACCATAGAACTGTCGCCCCAGCACGGTCTCCTGCTCAACGGAAAGAAAGTGCTACTCAAGGGTTACGCCAATCATCACACCTTGGGAGCCCTTGGTGCTGCAGCCTATCCTCGTGCCATCGAGCAACAGATACTCACCATGAAGCGCTTTGGCTTCAATCATATTCGTACATCCCATAATCCTTACAGCGAGGACCTGTTGCGCCTGTGCGACCAGTATGGCATCTTGGTGGTCGACGAGCTGTATGATAAATGGAACTTGCAATTTACCGGAGGCAGGGGAGACTTCCTGAGCCTTTGGCAGAAGAACATACCCGAGTGGGTGAAGCGCGACCGCAATCATCCCTCCGTCGTCCTCTGGAGCTTAGGCAACGAGCTGCAGCATCATGCCGACATGCCCTTCAACGACTGGGGAGTAACCCTCTACAGACTGATGCGCCAACTGCTGCATCGCTACGACCATACCCGTCTCACCACGGTGGCGATGCATCCGCGTTATCGCAATATCGATACCGACTCGTTGCCTGCCGATCTGGCTGTTGCCACAGAAGTCAACTCGTATAATTACCGTTATATGTACTTCCCCGGCGACATGAAGCGTTATCCCGAAAAGATATTCTATCAGAGCGAGGCGAGCACAGAAGCCATGGGACCCAACTTCTTTGAGATGAATCTCGACAAGGTGATGGGACTTGCCTACTGGGGGGCTGTCGACTACTTAGGCGAGAGTTTGGGCTGGCCGCTGAAGGGATGGAACAAGGGAGTGTTCGATATGACCATGCTTCCCAAGCCCGATGCCTACTTCGTGAAGAGTATGTTCTCTGAAGAGCCCCTCGTACATATCGCCATCATTGAGAAGGCTGGCACCGATACGCAGTGGAACGGCATCAATGTGGCTACCCAACGGTTGTCTGAAAACTGGAACCGAAACCAGGGCGAGCAGCTCTCACTCTATACCTATACGAATGTCGATGAGGTGGAACTGCTGCTCAATGGCAGGAGCCTGGGAGTAAAAAAGAATGACGCTGATCCCAAACTGCGCAACCGCATACGCTGGGATGCTGTGCCTTATGAGCCTGGCACATTGATGGCTGTGGCAAGGAAGGCAGGAAAGGTAGTGGCGCGTCATCAGCTTACCACTACCGGAGAGGCTGTGGCGCTCAGGCTGGAACCGGAGTCTCGTTGCTGGCAAGCCGATGGCAAGGACCTGCAGTTTGTCAGAGTCACGGCAACCGACCGCAAGGGTCGCAGGGTGCTGAGTGCCCATCAGTTGTTGCAGATAGAATTGAAGGGTGAGGCAGATATTGTGGCAGTAGGCAACGGCGATATGGCTTCGTCTGAGTTGCCGGTAGGTGACAAGCAGTTGGCAAGCCATGCCTTCCGAAGTCTTTACGAGGGTGCCGCCTGTATCGTTCTCCGTTCCCGTCGTCAGGCAGGCAAGGTGGAGCTGAAGGTGAAGAGTGGAAATCTGTCAGCAGGAAGCCTGCGCATGAATACACAGTAATATATAAGTTTGGAATTTATAGCCTCCCTTGATGTCGGTGAGGGTAGAAAAAAAATAAAGACGCAAGGGCTGACGATGGTTATCGAAAGTTCTTGCGTCTTCAATAAAGGTTCAAAGTGACTGATAAAGTCAAAGTGAACTTGTGTAGGTTCGGTTACTTGTTGAAAGCATAGTAGAAGCCATCGTTCATTGCCATGCGGAGCTGGAATAAACCATTCTCGTCGGCAGTGACATTCATCTTTGCGCCACTTGGCAGACAGGCCTGGATGCTGCCGTCCTCATTGAAACTGAACAGCTCGCGAATGTCGCCGTCCTTGCTGTACGACCAGCTCTTGTTCTTCTTGTTGAATACGAAGTAAGACTTCTCGCCGTCGGGGTCGGTTATCTCGTAACCATTCTTCAAAGTCTTGACAGCATACATGCGACCGTCCTTGCCCATCACGTCCTTGGTGGTTCCCACCTGTCCGATCACCTTCTCGCCTGTCCAGAACTCGATGGAGTTGAGCACGAAGAGGTCGGCTACAGAACATACAGCATAGGCTGGAGAGATGAGGATAAAGATAAGCTCATTGACAAACTTGTTGTCTGTAGCTCGCTTGTTCCAGCTGAGAACTGAGTTGGTAAGGCCGAAAGAGCCGATGCATGAACTGAGAGTCAAGGCACCCACTGTGACAGCGATGACTGATTTGGTGAATATTTTCTTCATCTTGTTAAAAAGTTAATGTATGTTGATAATTGGTTATAGTGTTTCTTATGTACAGAAGTTATAGAAGTTAAAGAAGTTATCACTCCCTTCGGTCGTTAGAAGTTATAGCCAATAGCCTTTTTATTGTTTTTTTAGCGATAAAGCATATGGCTTTAACTTCTCTAACTTCTTTAACTTCCACATTTGCGAAAGTTGATTATAGAGTTTCCGGTTCTTTGAAAACCCTAAAACTTGAAATGCCGTTTTAGCCAGCGGCTCATCATCTCGTAGGCACTCTCTTCCTCCTGATGCTGAGGCTCGGCAAAGGTGAGATGCTCGCCAGAGGCATCACCATGCTGGTCGGGGAAGATAATCATCAGATTGGTGCCGGAGAAGAAACGGGTCAACTCTTCGGGCAGACGCTCAAGGGCTGCCTTGTGAGAGACGGTTCCCTTGCGGGCTGTTACCACCACAAACATGTGGTCGGGAGCTATCTGCGAGGCTATCTGGGGCATCTCGTTCCAATGGGTCATGAGCGTATAGTCGGAACGGACCTCGGGATAGCGGTTCTTGATAAACTCGTTGATGAGCGAAAGAGCCTCCATACGGCCATGGAACTGTATGCGGCAGTCGAGGTTGCGTGCCATGCGCGACAGACGTTCTACCCAGCGGTAGAAGCCTGGCTCAAACTCTGCTCTCGAAGGAACAGCCACCTGTATGCGGCGTATGGTGTTGAGCGGCTGGCGGATGCGTGCCATGATGATTTGGCGGCTGAGTCCATTGAACAGACTCTGATGGAACTCGCCCCAGAACTTAGGTGAGCGCTCCGGATGCATGTGCATGCCGATGATGATCTCGGAACACTGAAACTCGTTGAAGGCGTGCTTGATGCCATTGGCGATGTTGGCAGCTATTCTGACCTGGGTCTGCGTGAGCACATCGGTGGCTGCTGCTATCTGGCTGCAATGTTCGAGCAGTCGCTTGCCTTGCTCCTGGTTGTAGCGCATGTCTTTGTCCTCATACACCACATTGAGACAAACCAAACCGCGGTTCAGCTTCTGGTTTCTCACCAAGAAGGCGAGGCTCATCAGGTTGTCGGCATATTCGGGGTAGCGCACGGGGATGAGTATCTTCTCGTCGTTGGCGCTCTTCTCGTCCTCAGCCTCCGGCAGTTCCTTGTCTCTTAGTACTATCATGCGCGAAGACCAGTCGGTAAGCAGCGAGGAGATGATACAGGTGCACAGTATCATGATCACCACGCCGTTGAGCATGTCGTCGTCGACAAGATAGGTGTTTTTGCCTACAAGAATGTTCATTCCCACCATCACCATGGCGATACTGCCGGCAGCATGGGCTGAGGTAAGACCGAACATCATGTGACCCGAAGACAGGGGCTGGCGGAAGCCAAAGCAGGCAGCATAGGCGGCAATGGCCTTGCCCAGGGTGCCAAAGAACACGATGCACAGCACCACCCAGAGAATATGACCGCCCTGGAAGAGCAGTCCCACATTGATCAGCATGCCCACTCCTATCAGGAAGTAGGGAATGAAGAGGGCGTTGCCTATAAACTCGAGCCGGTTCATCAGTGGTGACACATGAGGTATATACCTATTTAATATAAGACCCGCAAAGAAGGCACCAAAGACTCCCTCGATGCCTACCATCTGCGAGAGGGCGGCACTCATGAAGAGCATGGCCATGACGAAGATAAACTGCATCACGGCATCGCTGTATCGGCGAAGAAACCATCGGGTGAGACGGGGTATGAGGAATATCATCACGCCACAATAGGCTGCAAACTTGGCTGCAAAGAGTACCCAGAAGAGTACGCCGTCGTGCTCGGTGAACGAAGCCACCAGACCCGCCAGCATCACTAAGGCGATGAGCAGGGAGATCATGCTCGACCCCACACTCAGCGTGACGCTCGGCTTCTGCTGCAGTCCGTAACGTGACACGATGGGGTAGGCGATGAGCGTATTCGAGGCCATGATACAGCTCAGCAGGAATGAGGCTTTGGTGGAATAGTCCAAGAGTGTGACGCTCATCCAATAGGTGAGTCCGAAAGGAATAAAGCACGTCAGCAGACCATAAGTGAGCAGTCTCGACTTCGTCTTCTTCATACCCTCCATGTCCATCTCGAGGGCAGCCAGAAACATGATGTAGTACAGACCAACCTTGCCAAACAACTCAAAGGAAGAGTCGCGCTCCAGGATGTTGAGCCCGTATTTGCCTATGAGTACTCCTGCCAATACCATACCGATGATGTGTGGAATGCGGAGCTTACCCATGATGATAGGCGCAAAGAGGATGATGATCATCACGACGAAGAAGATCAGCGTAGGGTCGGTTATCGGGAAATATTGTGCAATGTTCAGCATAGGCATTCAGTTTTTCGGGAGAGTTCTCAAGCATCAGCTGCATCACTCTTCCTATAATATGGGTGCAAAAATAATAATAAATCTTGAAAAAGCAAAGTCTTTTGCCTCCTTATCAATTATATGTGCAAAGATTTTTGTAAATTTGCACCCGGAAAGCAAACTTAAGATAGAAAGATAAGGATGAGCCCTCTGTCTGCTGATGTTTCATCGTAAATATGAGTAGCGGCGATGGATGAATGAATGATTTGTGGGGAAAGATGCGGAAAATCAGCAAAAAGTTTGGAAGATATCAGATAATTTATTATTTTTGCTGTGTTTAAAAATTAGCGTTATGAGATCCGTTCAAGATTATATAACAATCATTAGGCAGAATAGTTCCAAAATCACAAATGATTTTGGAATAAAGACTCTGCGTATATTTGGCTCTGTCTCACGAAATGAACAGACAGAACAAAGCGATTTGGATGTATGTGTGGAAACAGAAACTCCCAATCCTTTTTTGTTGGCAGACTTGAAAGAATTTTTAGAAGGCTTGTTCAAGTGTTCAGTAGATGTGGTGCGTATTCATAAAAATATGAGTCCTTTCTTTAAATCAAGAATAGAACGTGATGGAATTTATGCAATACGATGAAGATATAGCACTGGATATTCTTCACAGAGTACATACTTCTATAGAACATATAGAAGAGCGTTAGCAACCCTATAGCTGTGGTGATGATTTTCTTATGTCTTCAACAGGTGTTGCAATTCTCGATTCTATATGTATGCAATTCATAGCTATAGGAGAAAGTCTAAAAGGACTTGATAAGGTAACAAAAGGCAAACTCCTTTCAACTCATCCTGAGATAGATTGGAAGAATGTGAAAGGTTTACGTGATATTATAGCTCATCATTATTTTGAGGTTGATGCTGATCAGATTTGGTGGATAATAGAAAATGAGTTGCAACCTTTGAAAATGTCAATCTGCGAAATGATAGAATCTTTAAAAGTTAATGCTTGATGGGCTTGTCTGGCTTTTGTTGGGTTGTTTATTATATCTTGTAGCGACATTTCGATGGGATAGGTAAGGAGTTGAACGAATATTTTTCTCTTATTTTATGCAAAATAATGCAGAAATGTTAGCAAAAGTAATAAAAATGCAACAAAAAGCAATAATTTATGGGATTTTTTGCTTGATATTGTAGAAAAAGTCTTACCTTTGCAGCGGATTTGAGAGGATAAGCGTTAGAAGACAACCAAAGATGAGAAATCATCATGCTGGAAAGGAGCATTCTTTTCTTTTCCAAAAGATTCACTTTAAACAACTTTAAAAAAAAATCGATTATGAAAGTAGCAATTGTTGGTGCAAGCGGTGCAGTAGGTCAGGAATTCCTGCGTATCCTTGCTGAGAGAAATTTCCCAATGGATGAGTTGGTGTTGTTTGGTTCTGAGCGTTCGGCTGGACGAAAATACAACTATAAGGGAAAGGACTATGAGGTGAAACTCTTGCAGCATAACGATGATTTTAAAGATGTCGATATCGCATTCACATCTGCTGGCGGTGGAACTTCAGAGGAGTTTGCCGATACTATCACCAAGTATGGTGCTGTGATGATTGACAACTCAAGCGCTTTCCGTATGTGCGACGATGTGCCATTGGTAGTACCAGAGGTAAACGCCGAGGATGCGCTCAACCGTCCACGCAACATCATCGCCAATCCAAACTGCACCACCATCATGATGGTAGTGGTATTGAAGCCTATCGACGACCTGAGCCATATCAAGAAGATTCATATTTCTTCTTACCAGAGTGCTTCGGGTGCTGGTGCTGCAGCCATGGCTGAGCTTGAGCAGCAGTATAAGGACATCATCGAGACTGGCAAGACAGACCATATCAACAAGTTCCCACATCAGTTGGCATACAATGTCATTCCTCAGATAGACAAGATGACTCCTAACGACTATACCAAGGAGGAGATGAAGATGTACAACGAGACTCGTAAAATCATGCACTCTGATGTTCGCACCAGTGCCACTTGTGTACGTGTTTCCTCACTTCGTTCTCACTCAGAGAGCGTATGGTTCGAGACCGAGAAACCATTGGCAGTAGAGGACATCCGCAAGGCTTTGGAGGCTGCTCCTGGCGTAACCGTAAAGGACGACGCACAGAACTACGTATATCCAATGCCTTTGGAGAGTGCGGGTAAGGACGATGTCTATGTAGGCCGTATCCGTAAGGATCTCGCCGATGACAACGGCAATACATTGTGGCTCACTGGCGACCAGATTCGCAAGGGCGCAGCGCTCAATGCCGTTCAGATCGCTGAGTATTTGATCAAAGTTGGTAATGTGAAATAAGATACATGCTTGAAAGATTCAAACTCTTGCTTCGGGATATGAACCGGGGCATTTATGAGAAAGAAACAGAAATATCGCTCTCGCTCCTTGCCGCTCTGGCAGGCGAGAGCGTTATTCTTTTAGGTCCACCGGGTGTGGCCAAGAGTATGGTGGCACGACAGCTGAAGTGTGCCTTCCGTGGAGCACGCAATTTCGAGTATCTCATGTCGCGCTTCTCTACGCCCGATGAGATCTTCGGTCCTGTGAGCATACAGAAACTGAAGACCTCCGATACCTATGAGCGTGCTGTGGATGGTTATCTTCCTACAGCCGATGTCGTGTTCCTCGACGAGATATGGAAGGCGGGTCCTGCCATACAGAACACCCTGCTCACGGTCATCAACGAGAAACTGTTCCGCAACGGCATACGCGAAATAGAGTTGCCGCTGAAACTCCTCGTGGCTGCCAGCAACGAGTTGCCAGCCAAGGGCGAGGGACTGGAGGCGCTGTGGGACCGATTCGTCATCCGCATAGAGAGCCGTCCCATCCGGCAGGAGAAGAACTTCCGAGAGATGCTGTTGGAGGTGAAGAGTGAAGAACAAAGTTCGGCGGCCGAAGGGAAAGCCAATTCAAATGCGATTACTGCCGAGGAGTATGCGGAATGGTCGAAGGCCATCGATCGTATAGGAGTGAAGGAGGAGGTACTCGATGCCATTTCTGCTATCCGCAAATCCCTGAGAGCCGTGAATGTGGATGAGGCTGCCGAGCGCCGTCACGTGTATGTAAGCGACCGTCGCTGGAAGAACATCATGCGCCTGCTTCGTACCTCAGCCTTTATGCAGGATCGGGCGGAAGTGGCAGTATGCGATCTTCTTCCCATCTACCATTGCCTGTGGCAGGAGCCGGAGGAGAGGGATGCCATCCGTGCGCTCGTCATCAAAGCACTCTTTGCTCCTCATGCCGACAAGTTGGTAGAGATGAAGAATGCCCTTGCCGAGGACATCAAATATCATCGCATCCGCCGCCGTCCTGATGAGGGCAGGGATTACGAGGGCGAGATAGAGAGTCTCTCTGATGCCCTGACATCCCTGGAACGCCAGTTAGGTGACAACCTCTTCGTTTCTTCCGACGACAAGACCGAACTCTCTTCTTATCTTCGCGATTTCTACAGAGAGCTGGCCTTTACCCGTCAGGACACGATGAAACTGTATGCAGAGTAGCGCATCCACGTGATACTTATTTCTCCACCAGTACGTCCTTTTCTTCATAACTGTCGAAGCCGATGCTCATGTCAGCACCATGCTCCCGGAAGATGGAGAGAAGGTGTTGCTGCATGTCGGGGTCAATGGCTATCTCGCCATTCTTCGCCTTATAAAACCTACGCCGGGCATAAGGCGTACGGGAATAGAAATAATGGGTTCTTCCCGCCGGGATGGTACTGTAGATGCGCTGGAATCCCCTTGCCCATACTTGCTTTTCTGACACAAGATGATAGGGGCACTTCTCGCCCTCACACTGCAGGTGCTTCACATTGAGCACCTCAAAGGTATCGGCACTGGTAAGTGCCTTGACATACTGCGCATAACGGGCGCAAGTGTTGCTGCGTGTGCAGGATGCCATGGGGCAAACTACACTCAATGAAATTTTCTGCATACTTTCTTTTATTTTTAAGTTACTGAAGTTTCAGTTTTGCCCCACACGCCCTGAAGGGGCAGAAGCTCTTAGCCCAGGGCAGCGCAAATAAACGAGCAGTTCATTGCAGCAGCACGCAGAAGGGGCAGAAGCTCTTAGCCCAGGGCAGCGCCCTGGGTTATTATGGGCGCAAACTCGTCGCCCTGTAAGGGCAAAAGCTTTAAACTCCAGGCAATTTATAAGGCTTTTGCCCTTTACCTTTCCGCTACGCGCCGGTGACCGTTGGTTCAGGGCGCCTTGCTGATTACCATTATACCCAGGGCGCTGCCCTGGGCTAAGAGCTTTTGGGCCTTCAGCCCGTACTTAAACCACTTAGAACTCTGCGTTCTTAGGAGTACGTGGGAAAGGAATCACGTCACGGATGTTCTGCATACCTGTAACAAAGAGAATCAGGCGCTCGAAACCGAGACCGAAACCAGCATGAGGACATGAACCATACTTACGGGTGTCGAGATACCACTCCATATCCTTCATTGGAATGTTGCGGTCCTTGATCTCGCCCATCAGCTTGTCATAGCTCTCCTCACGGACAGAACCACCGATGATCTCGCCTATCTGTGGGAAAAGCACATCGGTACCCTGAACGGTCTGGCCGCTCTTGCCACCGAAGCCACTCTCCTCCTCGTCTATCTTCATATAGAAAGCCTTGATGGCCTTAGGATAGTTGGTCATGATGACAGGCTTCTTGAAGTGCTCCTCTACCAAGAAACGCTCGTGCTCTGAAGCCAAGTCGTCGCCCCACTCACATGGGAACTCAAACTTCTTGCCATTGGCAATAGCCTCCTGCAAGATGCGGATACCTTCAGTATAGGGCAGATGAACGAATTCGGAGTTCAGCACACTTTCCAATCGGGCAATCAGACCCTTGTCGATCATCTTGTTCAGGAATGCAAGATCGTCCTTGCAGTTGTCGAGTGCCCAGCGGATGCAGTACTTGATGAAATCTTCCTCCAGTTCCATCAAACCAGCCATGTCCAGGAATGCCACCTCAGGCTCTACCATCCAGAACTCTGCCAGGTGGCGGGGAGTATTACTGTTCTCTGCACGGAAAGTTGGACCGAATGTATAAATAGCACCAAGGGCTGTGGCACCCAACTCGCCCTCCAACTGACCTGAAACGGTCAATGATGTCTGCTTGCCGAAGAAATCATCAGAGTAGTCAATCTTGCCATCCTCTGTCTTCTTCAGGTTGTAGAGGTTCTTGGTAGTTACCTGGAACATCTGACCTGCACCCTCGCAGTCGCTGGCTGTGATGAGAGGTGTATTGAAGTAGAAGTAGCCATGCTCGTGGAAGTAGGTATGGATAGCCATCGCCATGTTATGACGAATACGCATCACGGCACCAAAGGTGTTGGTACGGAGGCGCAGGTGAGCATACTGACGCATGTACTCAAAGCTCTGACCCTTCTTCTGCATTGGATAATCGCTTCCGCAGAGACCGTAAATTTCAATGCTTTCGCACTGGATTTCAACACTCTGTCCGGCACCCAGACTTTCAACCAAAGTACCTACAGCACTGATGCAGGCGCCAGTGGTAATCTGACGGAGCTGATTCTCATCGACCTTGGATGGGTCGACTACTATCTGAATATTATTAATAGTAGAACCATCGTTAAGAGCGACAAAATCGACTGCTTTGCTACTACGATGGGTACGCACCCATCCCTTTACATTCACGATTGAGCCATAGGCTGTGCTCTTGAGCAAGTCTACAACTTTAGTTCTTTTTACTGTTTCCATTGTTAATATTATGCTTCAAGGAGTTAAAGAAGTTAAGGAGCTAAGGAGTCAACTCCTTAACTCCTTAACTTCATATTATTGTTTCTTATTCAAAAGCACCCATGCGGAGCATGTCAACTTCCTTCTCTGTCAGGAAGCGCCAGTCGCCACGACGGAGGTTCTTCTTAGTCAGACCGGCAAACTGTACACGGTCGAGCTTGGTGACACGATAGCCAAGGCTCTCGAAAATACGACGAACGATACGGTTCTTGCCACTATGGATCTCGATACCTACCTGTGCCTTGTCGTTGTCATCAGCATACTCTACTGCGTCTGCCTTGATCTCGCCATCCTCAAGAGTGATACCGTCACGAATCTGCTGCAGGTCGTGAGCTGTCACGTTGCGGTCGAGATGTACGTGATAAACCTTCTTCTTCAAGAACTTAGGATGGGTAAGCTTGCTGGCCAGGTCGCCATCGTTGGTCAAAAGAAGCACACCTGTGGTGTTGCGGTCAAGACGGCCTACTGGATAAATACGCTCTGGACAAACATCCTTCACGAGGTCCATCACTGTCTTGCGCTGCTGAGGATCGTCGCTTGTTGTCACATAGTCCTTTGGCTTGTTGAGAAGCACGTAAACCTTCTTCTCCAAGCTGACAGGAGCATCGTGGAACTTCACTTCGTCGGTACGCAGAATCTTGGTTCCCAACTCGGTTACTACCTCACCGTTGACAGTAACCACACCTGCCTGGATAAACTCATCAGCCTCACGACGTGAGCAGATACCGGCATTGGCGAGGAACTTGTTCAAGCGCAATGGCTCGTTAGGATCGATGTTCTCCTCCTTATATTCAATACGCTTCTTGAGATTATATTTTGCATTGGGATCGTAGCCTGGTGTGTGGGGACGACCATATCCACCACGGTTGTTGTAGCCACCGCCTTGTGGACGACCGTAACCGCCACGGTTGTTGTAGCCACCGCCCTGTGGACGACCATATCCGCCACGGTTGTTGTTGTAGCCACCGCCCTGTGGACGACCATAACCGCCCTGCTGACGAGACTGATAACCGCCACGGTTGTTGTAGCCACCACTCTGTGGACGACCATAACCGCCCTGCTGACGAGGCTGATAGCCACCCTCTTCATCATTGTTGTTGAAACGAGGACGATAACCACCCTGTGGACGATTCTGATATCCGCCACGGTTGTTGTTGTAGCCACCACCCTGAGGACGACCATAACTGCCCTGCTGACGAGGCTGATAACCACCACGCTGCTGATAACCACCCTGGCGATGCTCACCATTATTCTGCTGAAGAGCCATTCCGAAACCTTCAGGGCGGAATCCACCTTCATTGCTGCGATCGCTGCTGTAAGCACGCTGCGAGTTGATACGAGGACGCTGTGGGCGTCCGTTACTGCGATAATTTTTCTGATAACCGCCTGCTGGGGTATAACCCTCACGGGCACCTTCATTCGCAGTCGATTCGCTCTGAGGTTTGTTGTCAAATTCTGAATCCATTTTCCTTTTCTTTCTTAAAAGCCTCACGGCTGGGTTAATAACTTTTTTTTAAAATAATTCTTTTAGTTCTTTATATATATGGTATATGATAAATACTTCGATAGGTAGCGATTGGGAATTGAAGATTAATATCTGTTAGATTCCTGTATAGTTGCTGGGGGTGATAGCCATCAGTTCTGCCTTCACACTGTCGCTCACATTCAAGCCCTGGATGAACTCATGAATGGTCTCCTCGGTCATGTGCTTGTTGGTGCGGGTTAGCGCCTTCAATGCCTCATAAGGATGTGGGTAAGCCTCGCGACGCAAGATGGTCTGAATGGCTTCTGCCACTACTGCCCAGGTGTTGTCGAGGTCTTCCTGCAACTTCTCTTCATGAAGAATGAGTTTGCGAAGTCCCTTCAAAGTGCTCTGAATGGCAATCACACTGTGACCGAAAGGTACACCGATGTTACGCAATACGGTACTGTCGGTGAGGTCGCGCTGCAGACGGCTTACAGGAAGCTTCTGTGCCAGGAACTGGAGTATGGCATTGGCTATGCCCAGGTTGCCCTCGCTGTTCTCATAGTCTATAGGATTCACCTTGTGAGGCATGGCACTTGAGCCTACCTCTCCAGCCTTGATTTTCTGCTTGAAGTAATCCATAGAGATATACATCCAGAAGTCGCGGTCGAGGTCGATAATAATGGTGTTGATACGACGAACGGCATCGAAGATGGCACCCAAATAGTCGTAATTGCTGATCTGTGTGGTGTACTGCTCACGCTCCAAGCCCAGCTTCTCGCTGACAAACTTATTGCCGAAAGCACGCCAGTCGTACTGAGGATAAGCCACATGGTGAGCATTGTAATTGCCGGTAGCACCACCAAACTTGGCAGTCACCTTGCATGCCTTCAAACTGTTGAGCTGCTCGGTAAGACGATAGACATACACCATAATCTCCTTGCCCAAACGGGTTGGAGAGGCTGGCTGACCATGAGTCTTGGCAAGCATTGGCACATCCTTCCACTCATCGGCATAGGTCTGCAGCTGAGCTATCAACTCCTCGACCTGTGGATAGAAAACATCCTGAAGTGCTTCCTTCACAGAAAGAGGCACACTGGTATTGTTGATGTCCTGAGAGGTCAAACCGAAATGGATAAACTCCTTGTAAGCATCCAATCCGCCAATCTTATCAAACTCTTCCTTGATAAAATACTCTACAGCCTTGACATCGTGGTTGGTAACCTTCTCGATATCCTTGACACGCTGCGCATCATTCTCATCAAAGTTCTGATATATCTCACGCAAACGAGCAAACAAAGCAGAATCGAAAGAAGCAAGTTGCGGCAAAGGCAACTCACACAAAGTGATAAAATACTCAATCTCTACACGAACACGATATCGTATGAGCGCATACTCGGAAAAATAGTTTGCGAGTGGCTCTGTCTTTCCCCTGTAACGTCCATCTATAGGGGAAATAGCTGTCAGTAAATCTAAATTCATAACCAATACGTATTATTTATAGGGTGCAAAGGTAAAAAAAATCAATGAAAAAGCCGAACAAATAATGATAAATTAGCTTAAAAAGAAAAAAGTCTTGCAACTTTTATATTGCAAGACCTTCATTTGTGGGCGTTGACGGATTCGAACCGCCGACCCTCTGCTTGTAAGGCAGATGCTCTAAACCAGCTGAGCTAAACGCCCTTACTTTTCGTAAGCGGTTGCAAAGGTACTAACATTTTTTGTATCCACCAAACTTTTAGCCAACTTTTTTTCATTTTTTCTGCAAAAAAGTTGTTTTTACTGTCTTTTTTTGCCTCTTTTCGCCCTTCAAAAGTCAGATACGCCCACCTCTCATCATGGCATATAAACCCTTGTCGTTTCCCGTAATTTGAAATTGATAAAAGACAGTCATCCCAAATACGTGATTTCTATGGATAGGCTTTACCTTACAGAACTTTTGAGTCTTCAGGGCGAGTGGGATAAAACTTGGGAAACTTGAGCTGGATAATATGAAAGATGTATTGAAAATAATTGCCTGCGCATAAATGTTTTTTGCGGGAAAATGTATCATAGTATCATTATTTAGTACGATATCATTATAAACATCTGATATACTGTACAATACGAGAATGATACTTTTTCGTTTATTTTACAAAAAGTATCATAGAAGTATCATAAATCACAAGAAACATCATTAAATTCGGCTTTGAATCGATTTAAAAGACTGAGCCCACTTGAAAAAGTCATTTTTGATAATTTCTTCAAATGTAACCATCTGATAATCAAATAGCATTTTGTAGGGAAAAGAACCAAAAACTACTTTTTAAAGTGGACTCAAATACTGAAGTTTCGCAAGTTTTGCCCCACACGCCCTGAAGGGGCATAAGCTCTTAGCCCGTACTTAAACCTCTTGCGAAACTTGAGTAAAATATAAAACTTGAATAATAAGAAACATCAACCAACATGAAACAAACTAAATTGAGAACTATCGCAGTCGTATCGGCTTGTATGATGGGAATGTTGTCCTCGTCAGCGCAAGGAGTGATGCAGCGTACTGCCAACTACCACCCCGACGGTAGAGGTTTTAGCTGTGTGAATGGCAACAATCGTTATACACGCGCCCTCTATGGCAGTGTGGATGAATGGCGACTGGAAACCAGCGACCGTCCTATATTCGCTATCTTTAAGAAGAACAATCATCGCAACATCCGTTTCGTGATCAAATGCAACGGTCAGGCTTTTCAGCTCGACTCGGTAGAGTACTGCAAGGCAAGATATGAGGCTGGAAAGCGTGAGTATCTGATGAAGGACAAGCGATGGGGGAGCGGTGTGCTGAAGCTCTCGGTGTTGGCTTATCCGCAGACGGAAGGTGCTGTCTGGAAATTCGCTGCCGAGAATTTTGGCAAGGCGAAAATAGAGATTGTGGGTATGATATGCGAAACCAGGGTGAGCAAGTTTAAGAGAGCCGGCGACATCGGCAAGTTTGATGGTCCTGAGGCCTTCGATGCGCCTGCCCAGCCCAAGATGCTCTCTACCGTTGCAGGCATGATGCCTCCGAAGGGCGCTGCCGAACTGTATTTCTCGGTCGACAACACCGTCTTGTCGACAGGCAAGAACTCAGAGATGTGCAAGCGTTATCAGGCAGCAGAACAGTGGCGTTCCGACTTGTCTTCTTCCGTCATCTTCAATACTCCCGATGCTTATCTGAATCCTGTAGGCGGAACCATGGTCATGGCTGCAGACGGAGCCTGGAACGGGCAAGTGTGGACGCATGGCGCTGTGGGCTGGAGAATGCCTCTGCCAGGCTGGCGTGCGGCCTATATGGGCGATTTCCTGGGTATGTTCGACCGCCAGCGCATTCATTTCGACGCCTATGCCAAGAGTCAGGTGACCGACATCCCTGTGACCCGTCCTCATGTGATGGACAAGGAGCACAATCTCTCGCGTGGCGCCTACGAATGGGGCACGCCGATGTACAGCAATGGCTACATCTGCCGCAATCCAGAGAACAACAAGCAGTTCCACCATTACGACATGAACCTGGTGTATATCGACGAGCTGCTCTGGCATTTCCAGTTTGACGCCGATACAGCCTATATGCGCAAGATGTGGCCTGTCATCAAGAGTCATCTCGCCTGGGAGAAGAACACCTGGGATCCCGACAACGACGGACTCTACGATGCCTATTGCTGTATCTGGGCAAGCGATGCGCTGCAATACAACAGCGGTGGCGTAACCCATTCATCGGCCTATAACTACCGTGCCAACCTCTTGGCTGCCCGCATGGCAGAGATGATTGGCGAGAATCCTGCACCTTATCGTGAGGAAGCCGACAGGATACTGAAAGCCATGAACGGCCGACTGTGGCTGAAAGATTTCGGCCACTGGGCTGAATATCAGGATTTCATGGGACTGAAGCGAGTTCATAAGGACGCAGCGCTGTGGAGCATCTACACACCGATAGACTGTGGCGCAGGAACTGGCGAACAGAACTATCTGGCAACGAAGTATGTGGACAGGCACATCCCGCGCGTACCTTATATATATGATGGACGGGAATATCAGACGGTGAGCACATCCGACTGGTCGCCTTACGAATGGAGTATCAACAATGTGGCGATGGCAGAGGTGATGCATACCGTGCTGGCTTATTATCAGGCAGGAAGAGCGGAGGAGGCTTACCGACTGCTGAAAGCCAATGTGCTCGACTTCATGTATCTTGGCAGCAGTCCGGGCAACTTCGGACAGTTGTCGACGATGGACCGTGCCACAGGCGAGGGCTATCGCGACTTCTCTGATGTGACGGGCATCTCGTCGCGTGCGTTTCTCGAAGGCCTTTATGGCATCACGCCCAATGCATTAGAGGGCAAGTGCATCATCCGTCCTGGTTTCCCCGCAGCATGGGACAGCGCGTCGGTGCATACGCCTTATTTGGACTACTCGTTCAGAAGAGTGGGCGACAAGGACATCTTCGATATAGAGCAGAACTTCACCCGTCCGCTGCAGATTGTGATACGTCAGAATATGGGTGGAGGAAAATACAAAGACACCGAACTGACAGCCGACAAGCTCCAGCACGTGGAGCTGGCAACCATCAAGCCCGTAGACAATGATGAGGTTGAGGTAAAGAAGACTTACACCTTGGCTGATGCCGTTGCGGAACAGACTGCCGACCGATGGGGAACGATGACAGGTGTGGGCAATGACTTCGACCAGTTATACGACGGAAAGCGAAGAATGGTGAACATGGATGCTGCCTTCAATTCGGAAGTGAGCGACATCTTCAAGAACCAATACCTCACACCCCGCTCGCCTTATACCACACTCTGTGTGCCTACGCAGGGAATGGGCGACTGGTGTTCAACGAAGAAACTCGCCAAGATAGACGACTCCAAGTTGCGCAGCATGGTGAAGGACGGATCTTTCGAAACCTTGCCAGGCTTGTCGTTCCGCACACCTGCCGAGGGCAAGAATATTGCCAATACCAGTTTGTGGGACAATTATCCCGACAGCATCACCATTCCTTTGTCTGGCAAGGCTTCGCATGCCTATCTGCTGATGGCTGGCTCTACCAACCCCATGCAGTTTGCCATAGAGAATGCTGTGGTGAGAGTGGAATATACCGACGGTACGACAGACGAGCTGATGCTTGTTCCACCTGTCAACTGGTGTCCTATCGAGCAAGACTTTGTGGAGAATGCTGTGGCTTTTGCCATGCCTGCCGTTCGTCCTTACCGCATAGGTCTGAATACAGGTATTGTGAGCCGTCATCTTTTCCGCGACTCTCACTATCAGGAGGCAGCCACTGCCGGCGATCTTCCCGATATGAAGTTGGCGATGTGTGCCCTGCCTGGTGGCGCTGCCACGATGCTCGACATGCCTCTCAACGCCAAGAAGAAACTCCGTTCGCTGACTCTCCGCGCCTTGAGCAACGAGGTGGTTGTTGGACTGATGGGAGTTACACTGCAGAAGTAAAACAGCTTTCGCGAATGGGGAAGTTAAGTTAAAAACGTTATAGAAGTTAAAGAAGTTATAGAAGTTGTAGCCATATGCTTTATGGCTAAGTATTCAATCAAAAAAGGCTGTGTCATTGGGAAGAATCCCTTTGACACAGCCTTTCTCGTTTGTATGTAGTATTGTAGTAGAAGATTACTTAATCATGATCTTCTTGACAGAACCGTCGCTCATCTTCACGATGTTGAGCCCCTTGTTGAGCTGGGCGTTGCGAACACCGTTCACGCTGAAAATAGCTTCAGCCTTGGCAGAAGAGGTAGCATTGATGTTGTCGATACCTGTAGAAGTGCTGTTGAGGTAAGTCTTGATTTCCTCGATGATGTTCTGCAATGTGGTCTTGTCCGCAGAATATGTGGCGTAATTGGCTGTAGCTGTAGAGGTGAGGATTTCTTTCAGCTGGTTGAGCAAACTTGTAGAAATTTTCTCGTTGCTTGTCAATTCACTTGCTTCTTTGTAGAGCGCAGAATATGTGCTGTAAGCCACTTTCTGTTCAGGAGAGATAAAGAGGAAGTCGTTGAATTCGCTCTCGGTTTTTGCTGCTGTGTATTTGTTTTTGTTAACGTCAACGTTGAAATAGCGAGAACCCCATCTGTCCTTTTTGGATAACTTGTACGAAAATCCTCTGTTTTCTGTATTCTTTGCTATCACTTTGTATGTAGTGGGATCGTTTGTGTTTATAGCTGTATGCCATGTTGCTCCCAATCCCAAATCACTTCAAAGATTTATGTGGTAATCCTCACAGCTGAACTGGTTGTTGGAAAGTGTCCAGAGTGCAGCGTTGTCGATATTTTTCTCAGTAGGTGTGTTGTCGGTAGTTACGAAAATGCCAGCGCCAACATTATATACATAAACTTGCTGTTCTTTACCTGTTACCTCTTCGCCTCTCCACCAGTTCTTGGCTTCTGCTGGAGCATAGGTAGTGTTGTCTGCTTCTTGAGCATTTACTGTAGTCAAAGCGCTTGCTGTCATTATAGCTGCGAGCATGATGCTTTTGGCGTATTTAGCCACTGTGTAAATCTTTTTCATTTTTACTTATTCTTTTGTGATTTTTAATTAAATGTGATTCTTAACTTGAAATGATGTTCAATACAATCGTATGAGAGTGCCGGACGGCTGTGATGTGTCATGTTATCTTGTTTACAATCCTGTCCGCACCTTTGTTTGGTTGTGCAAAGATACGAAAAAACTATAAGAACGAGTGAGGTTTTGAGAAAAAAGTGCGGAATAAGAGGAAAAATTGATTTACGTCATGTAAAAAGTGCTTGAAATGTAGATTTCTGTCACGATTATGCAGCAGTTCTTTTTTAAAATAACTCAACTTTCGCAAATGGGGAAGTTAAAGAATTTAAAGAAATTAGAGAAGTTAAAGCCAAATGCTTTACAGCTAAATTTTCAACCAAAAAGGCTGTTGGCTATAACTTCTAACGACCGAAGGGAGTGATAACTTCTTTAACTTCCATAACTTCTGAACTTGCTAAAGTTCAAAAAATAATGCTTCTTTTTCTTTAAAACAATGCAGCAGTTCTATCAAAAACAATGCAGTATTTGTCACTAAATACATCTGTGATAAAAACGAGAATGCCCCCGAATTCACTTCGGAGGCATACTGTATGTTCCTGGAACGATAAACAAAAAAAGTCCAGGATTTTTGTAAAGATGATGACAAATTACAAATCCCAACCCACAGCGCTTGCGCCGAGAACAGCTGCAGAGCTGCCGTCGAGAGTTGACACAAGGAACTTAGCCTTGCCCTTGAAAATAGGCAATACGGCGTTGTCGTATGACTCCTTGAGAGGTTTCATCAAGAGATCGCCAGCCTTGGTAAGACCGCCGAAGAAGACGAAAGCCTCAGGTGAAGCGAATGCTGCGAAGTCGGCACAAGCCTCACCGAGCATCTTGCCAGTGAAGTCGTACACGCGCTTAGCCAGGGCGTCGCCCTTGCTGGCAGCAATACTTACCTCGTAAGAGGTGATGTCCTCCGGCTTGATCTCTCGGAGCAATGAAGGCTCATCGCTCTTCTCGAGGAATTCGCGTGCAGTACGAGCCACACCTGTTGCAGAGCAGTAAGCTTCCAGACAGCCAGTTCTGCCGCAGCCGCATGTACGGCCTTCCTTGCCACGAACCATAACTACATGGCCCAGCTCGCCTGCGAAACCATCGCAGCCATAAACCATCTTTCCGTCAATCACGATGCCAGAGCCTACGCCAGTACCCAAAGTGATGTCGATGAAGTTCTTCAGTCCACGTGCTGCGCCATAAGTCATTTCGCCCAGTGCTGCCGCATTGGCATCATTGGTAAGCGCTACAGGGAGTCCGCCAAGAGCCTTGCTGAAGAGGTCTGCCAAAGGAACTACACAAGTGTGAGCCCAGGGCAGGTTGGGAGCGTACTCGATAGTACCCTTATAGAAGTTGCCATTAGGTGCTCCGATACCCATAGCCTTGATTTTCTCAATACCACCAACGGTTTCGATAATAGGTTGTAGTGCTTCGACAGCTGCCTTTACGTAATCATTCACGTTGTCATAGCCACCGGTCTTGATGGCTGTAGTAGCCTTGATTTCACCACGTGCGTCAACGATACCGAAAACAGAGTTGGTGCCGCCAAGGTCCAAGCCGATTACATACGGCTTCAATGCATTTTCTGTCATATTGTTTATGTTTTTTAATAAGTTAGAGTTTTAAAATTTGATGGCAAAGATAAGAAAAAAAATGCATCGGACAAACTTTTAGACGGAAAATTTGCATTGTATGATTAAAAAATTGTATCTTTGCACCTCGTATGAATTCATTGTTTCCAATAGAGATAAACATCCTTGATTTTATTTTCAAGGGTATTGTCATAGGTATCATTGCCTCTGCTCCCATGGGTCCAGTAGGTATTTTGTGTATTCAGCGCACGTTGAACAAGGGGCGCTGGTATGGTTTTGTGACAGGCATCGGTGCTGCTTGCAGCGACATCGTGTATGCCATGTTCACGGGTTTGGGTATGAGTTTTGTGATGGATTTTGTCAACAATGCCCAGAACAAGTTCTATCTTCAGATTTCGGGCAGTCTGCTGCTGCTTGTCTTCGGAGTGTATTGTTTCATGAGCAACCCGATGAAGAATATGCACAAGAGCAGCAACAAGCAGGGCACATTGTTCCACAACGGACTGACGGCCTTTCTCGTCACCCTCTCCAATCCGCTCATCGTGTTCCTCTTCATGGCCACATACGCGCAGTTTGCCTTTGTGGTTCCCGACATGCCTATTGAGATGGGCGTGGGCTATCTCAGCATCGTGTTTGGCGCCTTGCTGTGGTGGTTTGGTCTTACCTGGCTCATCGACAAGATACGCGGCAAGTTTGATACCAATGGCATTCTTATTATTAATAAGGTGATAGGCAGTGTGGTGATCATCTTCTCGCTGATAGCGCTGATAGGCACGGTGTTCAACCTGTATCATCTGCCCGAGTTTTAGGCTGTCCTACGGGGCGTGTGCCCGGAAAGATTATATGAGAATATTATTTTCACAAAACATATGTTTGTAGCACAAGAGTTAAGAAAGAAAAGTATCGCCGAATACCTGTTGTATATGTGGCAGGTGGAGGACATTATCCGTGCCTATGGCTGTTCGCTGCCCGTTATCCGCAAGCAGTATATCGACCGTTTCGACTATACCGACGAGCAGAAAGCCGAGGAGCTGGACTGGTTTGGCAACCTCATCCGCATGATGAACGAGGAAGGAAAGCGCGAGTATGGACATCTCGATATCAACCGCGTGTTGCTTAAGGACGTCATCGACTTGCACGGAATGTTGCTGCAGAGCAGCAAGTTCCCCATCTATAATGCCGAATACTACAAGGTGTTGCCCTACATCGTAGAGTTGCGCAACAAGGGCGACAAGGATGTGAACGAGATAGAAACCTGCTTGGACGCACTCTATGGCGTGATGATGCTCCGCCTGCAGAAGAAGGAGATAACGCCCGAGACAGCCCGTGCCGTGACCGAGATCAGCACCTTCGTGGGCATGCTGAGCGATTATTACATCAAGGACCGTACAGAGGGCTTGAAGTTTGACGACGACATGTAGTGTTTGATTTTTAGGATATACATATTTTATAATAACTCAACTTTCGCAAATGGGGAAGTTAAAGAATTTAAAGAAGTTAGAGAAGT
>OGPQ01000912.1_pt1 | contig 22878 bp, 20 predicted proteins | sample 1552971 | NCBI WGS metagenome assembly OGPQ01 (sample SAMEA2580232, study PRJEB22360) | human gut metagenome | biome: human gut; feature: human-associated habitat; material: faeces | place: Denmark | collected 2008/2010 | reverse complement strand
GGTTTTTTCAGGCATTGTGTTCCTCCTGTCGGCATCTGATTTTGGGTACAAAAAAAGGACATTTCTTCTTTTCAGAGGAAATGTCCTGATTTCTTGGACGGGCTGACAGCCTGCCCAAACGGTATTTTATTTTTGTCGTTACTATAACACCCCCTACGATATAACTACTTCGCGGCTCGATTTTTCGGTTTGGAAAAGGATGAAAAACCTTGCCAGATAACCGAAAGCCCTTGATATACGGGGCTTTTCCGGTTTGTCGTAATTATACCGTAAGGGCACACCTTCGCAACCCACGCCCTCACCAGCGGAGTGGATGCCAAAACGCTGTCCGGCATCTTGGGCCACACCAATGCGTCCTTCACGCTGGATACCTACACCCATGTCACATCGGATATGCAGAAGCAAGCCTGCGGTATCGTGGGCGGCTTCATGGAGGACATCTTTGGAAAGGAGTTGAAACCATGGCAAGAAAGCGAAAAGCCGGAGACGGAACCGTAAGACAGCGCAAGGACGGGCGGTGGGAAGGGCGCATCGTCATCGGCTATGATGACAACGGCTACCCCAAAACGAAAAATGTCCTCGCCAAGACAAAGAAGGAATGCGTCGAGAAGCTCCAAAAGCTCAAGGAGGATTACGGCGGGCTGAAGCCCGAAAAAGTGCGGTCCGAGATGCCGTTCGGGGACTGGCTGACATACTGGTACGAGAATCACTCCAAGCCCAAGATCCGGCCCACCACGCAGGAGACCTATGAGAGCCGCATCCGCTTGCACATCATCCCGGAGATCGGGGACATCCCGCTGAACAAGCTGACACAGAATGACCTGCAGCAGTTCTACGGTCGACTTAAGAAAAGCGGACGGAAGCGCTTCACCGACAAGTACGGCGAAGGGCTGTCCGACCGAATGGTGCGCATGTGTCACGCCACCTGCCGCTCCGCGTTGGAAAAGGCGGTACAGGATGGACTGATTCGTGTGAACCCGGCCATCGGCTGCAAGCTGCCGCCGAAAAAGGCACGGGAAATGCAGGTGCTGACAAGGGAAGAACTTCAAAGATTCCTTATTCAAGCGAAGTTCGAAGGCTACTACGAAGTCTTCCTTCTGGACTTAGCCACCGGTTTGCGTCGGGGCGAACTCATGGCGTTGCAGTGGGATGACCTGAACTTCAAAACCGGTGTGCTGAATGTGAACAAGCAGGTCTACGATGTGCGCGGCCAGCTCCAGATCAGCACGCCCAAGACGAAGAACTCCGTCCGCAAGATCGTCCTGCCGCCCGCCGTGGTGGCGGTGCTGCGGGAGTACAAAAAGACGGTCGACTCCCGATGGATGTTCCCGTCCCCAGTGAAGGAGGAATGCCCCATCACCCCCGGCGTAGTGCGCCGCAGACTGCAGCTCATCTTAGAACACGCAGGCTGTAAGCATGTGAGGTTCCACGACCTTCGCCATACTTTCGCAACGCTGGCGCTGGAAAACGGTATGGATGTGAAAACGCTCTCCGCTATGCTGGGCCATGTGTCGGCGGCCACTACGCTGGACATCTATACCCACATCACCGACGATATGCGGCTCACAGCCGCCGCCAACATCGACAGCGGCATCGGCAAGGTAGCACCGCAGGAGGGCGCTTCAGAGTCGGGGGAGAAAACTGCCCCAGCCCAGGTGGAAAAGCCGAGTATGACCGATTTCAAGCCCTACGTGGGCCGCAAGCGCAGATCCGGTACCGGCTGCGTCTCCGAGATCAACGACCATCTGTTTGAAGGTCGCTACTCGCCCAAATGGCCCGACGGCAAAAAGCACGCCCGTAATGTCTACGCTCACACCCGCGAGGAGTGCGAGGAGAAACTGAAAGTGCTGATCGTGGAGATGAAGGCAGAGATTGCGGAAGCGAAGCGGCTGATGGATTTGGGCGAGGGCGATGGGTGGCCGCTGGAGGAGAAAGGTAAACGGAGGAAGAAGGGAAAGTAAAAAGAGACGCTGGCCTGAGTACTGGATTATCAGTACTCAGGCCAGCCATGTTGTTATACCATCATGAAAGGCAGTTATAGAAATAAAGCGAATGTGCCTCCTGTTATTTCAGTACAGCGAGCAGAAGTCCATCCTTCAAGTCCTTTGGCTCGTCGATGAAGTTCACTAATATCAACAGCATTATTGCTGCTTGAAAAAGTGAGTTCGTGAGATCCTGGCGTATATTCTATATTGATTGATTCAGATACAGTTTGGGGGTTAATCTTCTCATATGCCTTTATTGGTTCCAATGTATCCGCAATAGCAAGGATATACAGAAGCGGGTTATCGCGAATAGTAAGGATTTTGTATGTCTCACCTAAAGCTGCGCTCAGATTATAATATTCATACAACTCGCGTGTTTCTTCTGATTGCTTCCAAATATTATGAGACAATATGCAATCGGAAATATATGAAAAAACTGGAAGTTGATTTTCGGAGAAGTGCCTTTCATGGAAATAAAAATCACTTAAAGAAACCGGATAATGCGATTCTTGGAGCGCAGACAAATATGCAGCCAAATAGTTTTTAATTATCCGATCGTAAAATAGATACCCTCCGATAATTCCGTGATCAGGGTGCTTACGCTCATTAATACAATAGTTAAAATATCGTGTCACGACCGCACTTGTATACTGGTGATGGTATATTTTCGTGCCGGTATTAAACTGCAATTTTGAATGACCTTCTATTGTACATGACCGTTGTGTAAGCTCTCGGAGTACCCCACTTTCCAAGTTCACTTTTTTCCTACTTGATGCACTGCTAAGCATGCCGGGATAGGAAGAAAATGGAGAAAGGGTAATCCCAAGTTCGGCTTTTACTTTACGCAGAGCAGCATACTCGCCAAAGCAAATTTTAGGACCAAATTGAGAATAATTGTTGTTAGGAATGGGCGCCCTTGTCGGTATAGCGATCGGGGAATCTTCTCTTTCTACCACGCAATAGCCATAATCATGGTAGAGAAATGTCAAAAACCAAAAATAAGAAAAAGGGAAATATCCCGGGTTCTCAATTGAAAGCGAGTTTTCAGCATTTAAGCAATTCTCAATTAGCAAACCCAAAAAGAAACCGGAAACAGTATGTATTGCACGTTCAGGGGGAAGTGCGTATTGCCTATCGAATTCGAAAAAAAGCACCCGCTCCTTACGTGCGGCTAAAAAGTAGTCTTTAAGAAATGCTGCCGCATATTCGGGATTAAGGAGTAGTGGCAACTCCTTTTCACCATTTTCAAAGTATTTTCGTATAAATTCAGCTGATGTATCCGCGTGTAGAATATTATCTGTATTGATATTTGCATGATGATAATAATTCCAAGCAATGTTGTTTTTACCCAGCAAACTGTCTTTTATAAAATCAGAAAAAAGCATAGCCTCACCACTCAAAAGTGCGTAAATGTTAATTGGAAATAACGGCGTCTACAATTAATTATAACACACCCACGGGTGTTTGTCATCGAAAAGCTGAACAACTAAATTTAATCCCCAAAATTCTCACCGCTTGCGCCGCAATAGACAAAGAATAAGAAAATCCCTCTGAAATCAACGATTTCAGAGGGCTTTTGGTCCGAGTAGTGCGGCTCGAACGCACGGTCTCCTGGTCCCAAACCTATGTCTAAACCTTCAGGCAGAACTGTGTCGCACTCTTTGGCATTTTCCGGCACTCCTGCGGTTCCTCTTTGGAACTCTATTGGACTGTTTATTTCAGCCACCGCTTTCGGCTTTTGGGATTTGTGTGGGATTGAATTCTGTATATTAAAAGTGCTTCCGACCGGGTTTACATCCAACAGCGGGTGCTTTTTGCCGCAGAGAGCAGCTCAGAAACTGCGCCGCATAAACAAAGAAATAAGCGCTGGCGTGATATTACCCACCCTCTCGATAAACGGAAAATGTGTTGTGGTCGCTAAAACCCCCTCAGAAAATGTGCAGACAAAGAAAAAAACTCGCTCATTTTTTGTGATTTCTCCATCGAGCACCGTAATCCAGATCGTTTGGAACAATAGGAAGTGTATTGTTCCGAATGATGCTGTATTATTCCGAACAATACAGATATATTATTCGGAACAGTTTCATTTTGCAAATATTCTGTCCTTTTCAGTAGCTATTTCCTGCTTTCTGTGATATTGTTCGTTTGCCAAAAGGAGGCGACGATATGCAGAAAGAAAATACCCTGACAGTCGAGCAGTGGTGCGGCCAGTGGTTCACCGCCAATCGGCACAAATGGAACGGCAACACCGAGGGCGGGTACCGCAATCTGATTTACAGCCACATCCTCCCCAGCATCGGAAGTGTGGCGCTCTCTGACCTGACAGAGCAGACCATCACCGATTTCTATGACACGCTACGGAGTCAGAGACTCAGCGCCAGAAGTGTCTGGTGCGTCCATTTGCTCCTGCGCCGGTGTATGGACGAAGCAGCACGGGAACAGTTTATTCCATACAACCCGGTGCGGCTCTGCCAGGAATCAAAGGCAGAGGAATACAAAGCAGCCCCTCTGCGCTTGGGGCAGCTCCAGCGTTATCTGAGCGCAGCAGAGCAGCTCGGCGTACTCCCCATCATCTATACAGGACTATCAAGCGGCCTGCGGCAATGTGAACTGATCACCTTGTCGTGGGCTGATTTTTATGTCCGCTACAGGTACATCCTCAAGGGTCAGCGCCTGCTGAAGCTTAACGCCAAAGCAGAACGCCTTCTGAAGCAGATACCGGAAACGGACTTGCCGTATGTATTCCTCAATCCCAAAACCGGAGCGGAGTATAAACTCCACGAGTTCTACTATCTGCACAAGAAAATCCTGAAACAAGTCAGACTCCCGTGGGTGGCCTTTCGGGATCTGCAGCGCCAGTTCATGGAGGTGGGAATATGACGCTTCGGGAATACATCATCTTCTGGCAGGAAACCTACGATAAGTCCCAGAGCAGGCCGACCACATACGCGGCACACCACTATGTATTCAAAAACCATATCCTCCCCGGCCTGGGAGATATACCGCTCTCTGAATTGACATCGGAGATGGTTGAAGATTTTCTGGAGGAACGGCGGCGCTTCGGCAATCATCGACCCGGCAGCTCTGGTTTGGGGGAAGAAACCATGCGGCACATCCACCGCCTGCTTCAGCAATGCCTGGACCAAGCCATGCGGGATGGCCTGATTGGCGATAATCCCGCCAGAGCGTTCCACTACTCCAAGCCAAAGAAGGTCAATGCCGATGTGCTGACGCCGCTGGAGATGGAGGATTATCTGGATGCGGCAGAACGGCTGGGGCATCTCCCCATGTTCATGCTGGCCTTAACGGCTGGCCTGCGGCAGGGTGAGCTCATCGCCCTGAAATGGAATGACCTCAATGTAAAAAACAGGACGCTGACCATATCAGAGCAGCGCTCTGTAGAACGGCGGGAACTGATCGAATATGGCTCGGAAACGAGAACAATAACCTTGACATCGGAGGTGATCGACCTCCTGATCATGGAACACACCAAGCATCCAAAAAGTCCGCTGATGTTCATGCATCCAGCAACGCAGAGGCCCTACTCGCCGCAGATGGTACGCCGGATGCATAACGAGATCATCAAGGAAGCGGGGCTTGACCATATCCGATTCACAGATCTCCGGCACACCTGCGCCGTTCTATCTCTGCGGAACGGCATGGAAACCAAGGAACTGGCGCGGATGTTGGGACATTACCGGCCATCGATAACCCGGCAGGACTATGAACCTTATCTGCCGCACAAGGTGCAAAAGGATGAAGATATACCAAACGAAGCCACTCAGGGCGAGCTTCAGCAGGCGGCAAATGTTTTGGATACTCTTCTGAAATTCTGATAGATATTCCGCAAAATGTGAGTTGTCCACAGAACTCAATCATTTTACATCCAAAGAGGAGGAAACAAAATGAAAAATAGAATCATCATTGCCGCTGCAATCACCGCCTGTCTTGCCCTGTGTGCCGCTGTGTGGCTGCAAGCCGAAACGATCGAGGAAACACCCGCACTGCCCGAAACACCCGCCGTGACCACTCCGCGGCCGACACTTCCGGAGCCGGAAGAACTAATATTGCCAGAAATCACAGAAAAGCAAGAATTGGGAATGCCGGAAGCTGAATCAGCCCAGGAAACAACCACTGAGGAGCTACCCGTCCCTGTACCGGAAATAGAAGATGAAGCCGAGACAGAACAAGAATATGTACCTCCTACGCAGACAGATTCCATCCCGGTACAGCCCACGCAACCTGAACCTAAATCGGCACTGGAGCCAAAAGCTAACGATAACGAACTGGCGGATATGGTCTATGTCCCCGGCTTTGGATGGATAGAAAGCCAGGGATCCAACCAAGTCGAGTACGCCAAGGATATGTACGAGAACGGCAACAAAATCGGCATTATGGGCTGACCTCAAAAATTGCGCCGCATAAACAATGAAATAACCGCAGGAGCGAACCCGGACGCTTCTGCGCCTTTTGCATATTGGCTTGATTTGAAATCTGCACTTTGAAAATGGGAGTTCAGATCTGAAAACTGGATTTTCAATAGACAAATTGAAGCTGTTGTGTTAGAATTAACCTGCATTAGTATATACTCTGACACGAGGTGTTACGATGACGATTTGTTATAATAAGCTCTGGAAGCTCCTAATCGATAAAAACATGAAAAAGAAGGATCTGCGTCTGGCTACCGGCATGTCTACGACCGCCCTTGCCAAGCTGGGCAAGAACCAGCATGTCAGTACGGAAATCTTAACGAAGATTTGCGAAGTTCTGGACTGTGATTTCTGCGATATCATCGAGCTCGTAAAGGAGGAAAATCATGATTGACTTTTCCAAAATCGAGCAATATCGGGAGAACAACCGCATTGAGGCGAAGAAAGCCCTTGGCGGTCTGCCCAAAAGCATTTGGGAAACCTACTCTGCCTTCGCCAATACACACGGCGGCATTATCCTATTGGGCGTGGAAGAATGGGCGGATAAATCCCTGCACACGGTAGATCTGCCCGACCCTGACAGACTCATCAAGGAGTTCTGGGACATCGCCAATAACCCCAATAAGACCAGCGTAAATATTCTGTCCTCCAAGGATGTATTTGTTCAGGAGGTGGACGGCAATCATATCGTGGTCATCAATGTCCCCCGGGCAGAACGCTCCTACAAGCCGGTGTATGTGGACGGAAATCCGCTCTGCACATACCGCCGTAACGGTGAGGGCGACTATCGCTGCACCAAGGAGGAATATCAGGCCATGGTGCGGGACGCATCCGTGAAAACGCAAGACATGCTCATTCTGAGCGAAATGGACTTGACGGTGTTCAACAAAGAAAGCATCCGCAGTTATCGCCAGAGAATGCGCCTCTCCCGCCCCGGCCATGTGTGGGAAGCCTTGGAGGATGAAGATTTCCTCCTGAAGCTTGGTGCTGTCGGTATCGGCTCTGATGGGAAAAAGCATCCCACCTCCGCAGGACTTCTCATGTTCGGCAACGAATACGACATCGTGCGGGAATTTAATGCCTACTTCCTGGACTATCAGGAACAGTACGATGCTGACACCCGCTGGACTGACCGCATCATTTCCTCCTCCGGCGACTGGAGCGGCAATGTGTACGACTTCTATTTCCGGGTCTACAACAGACTGATCCAGGATATCAAAGTTCCATTCAAAATGGACGGAGGTACTCGTGTAGATGATACCCCAGTGCATCAGGCTCTGCGTGAAGCACTGGCCAACTGTTTGGTGAATGCCGATTATTATGGCAGACAAGGGCTGGTCATCATCAAAAAGCGCGATTCCATCACCATGGCTAATCCTGGCGGGTTCCGTATCGAAATCGACGCGGCAAAGAGCGGCGGTGTCTCTGACCCCCGCAACGGAACCATGCTGAAGATGTTCAACCTGATCGATATTGGTGAGCGTGCCGGAAGTGGTATTCCGAATATATTCCGTGTCTGGTGTGAGCAGGGGTGGAAAGAGCCAGTTATCGCGGAGCTCTCTGAACCGGACAGAATTATTCTATCATTATCGCTACTCAAAAAAGAAAGTAGCGATAAAAAAGTAGCGATAAAAAATGGCGATAAAGGTACAAAAACCGCCTCACAAAAAATCGCCATCCTTGAATATCTTACAGATCATGCTTCTGCAAAATGCTCAGATATTTCCGATATGCTCGGCGTTAAAGACGCAAGAGCAAGACGGATACTCAGCGAGATGATCGTTGAGGGAACGATTGTTGCAGAGGGCAGCAATCGAAACCGCATTTATAAGTTGAAATCATAAGGAAAAAACTAATTCTGCCACAAAGGAGGATTGCACAATGCCGCACAATGAAAATTCCCGTGTTAAAATTCCTGCATTGGTGCATTTCACTCGTCTGGGATATAAATATATCTCTCTGAGAAAATATGAAGGAGTCATCGACGACGATACCAACATTTTGGTCGATGTTCTTTGTGATGCAATCAATCGGATCAATGCTACTTCCTTAACTACCACAGATGTCCAGAAAATTGTCAATGCTTTGAAAGCAATGCTGGAAAACGATGATTTGGGCAGGGAGTTTTATTCCGTTCTCATCAATGGATACAACGGCTTGAAACTGATTGATTTTGAAGATTTCGGAGGGACAGTCAACTCTTATCATGTGGTCACAGAGATGACTTGCAAGAATGGTTCTGATGAATTCCGCCCTGATATCACACCGCTGATCAACGGTCTTCCTCTGGCTTTTATTGAGGTAAAGAAGCCCAATAACAAGGGTGGAATCAAGGCTGAATATGACCGTATGTTGATGCGTGTTAAAAATAAAAAGTTTAGGCGCTTTATCAACTTGACACAAATTATGGTCTTTTCCAACAACAGCGAATATGATGACACCGAAGCCGTCCCTCTGGAAGGAGCATTCTACTCCACCATCAGCTATGAGAAGCTGTTTTTTAGTCATTTCCGAGAGGAAGACGAAAAGCTCCTGACTTCCGTGCCAGAGAAGGATGAGGCGGTTGAAAATTTCATTCTGACCGATAACAATCTGAGTAGCATCAAGTATAGCCCGGAGTATGTAACAAATAGTTCCCCAGTTTCGCCTACCAATAGAATCATCACTTCGCTTTTTTCGTTTGAGCGTATTCTAACTTTCTTGAAATATGCAATCGCTTATGTAGAACGGACAGATGAAAATGGTATCACCCATCTGGAAAAACATCTGATGCGGTATCCACAGTTCTTTGCTACTAAAGCAATCGAAAACAAATTGAATGCCGGGGTAAAAAACGGCATCATTTGGCATACCCAGGGCAGTGGTAAAACAGCGCTTGCCTATTACAATGTCCGTTATCTGACCGACTACTATCAGAAGCATGGAACGATTGCAAAATTCTATTTCATCGTAGACCGTCTTGACCTATTGACACAGGCAGCCAATGAGTTCCGTGCTCGTGGACTTCATGTAGAGGAAATCAATTCCAAGGAAGACTTCATCAAAAACATCCATTCCACCGGAACAGTCAACAACACCGGCAAACCTACGATCACGGTGGTCAATATTCAGAAGTTCTCCAAGGAATCCATTGCGAAACAGTCCGACTATGCAGTAAATGTACAGCGCATCTATTTCTTGGATGAAGCCCACCGCAGCTATAAACCTACCGGATCCTTCCTGGCCAATCTACTTTCCTCCGACCGAGAAGCGGTTATGATCGCATTGACTGGCACGCCACTGATTGGTACGATTTACGATGATGACGGAAAGCCGATTGCAGGCAAAAAATATGATTCCAAGTCTGTGTTCGGTAATTATATCCACAAATATTACTACAATCGCTCTATTGCTGATGGATATACTCTCAAGTTGATTCGCGAAGGCATTGAAACTACCTATAAGAAAAAGCTGCAAAAAGCATTGGAAGAAATTGAGATGCTCAAAGGCTCTCTCGATAAGAAAGAGATGTACGCCCATCCGAAATATGTTTCTGCCTTGGTCGAGTATATTACGGACGATTTCCGCAAGAGCCGTATCGCCATGAACGATGAATCCATCGGTGGTATGATCGTCTGCGATTCTTCCGAGCAGGCGCGTGCGATTTTTGAAGAGTTAAAATCCTATCCCTATTCTGCGGCATTGATTTTGCATGATGCAGACGACAAAGAGACCCGAAAAGACAATATAGACGCCTTCAAAAAAGGCACGATTGACTTCCTCGTGGTCTACAACATGTTGCTGACCGGCTTTGATGCTCCTCGACTGAAGAAACTCTACTTGGGACGTGTTATCAAAGACCACAATCTGTTACAGGCCTTGACCCGGGTTAACCGGCCCTACAAGAATTATCGATACGGTTATGTGGTCGATTTTGCGGATATCCGTGCGGAATTTGATAAGACCAATAAAGCATATTTCGATGAGCTTCAGGCCGAACTGGGCGATGAGTTCAAGCAGTATGATAACATCTTCAAATCCCCGGAGACAATTGAAGCAGACTTGCAGGACATTAAGGACGTACTGTTCCTGTATGATACTGGAAATGCGGAGGTGTTCTCACAGCAGATTTCTGCCATAGACGATAAACAGGATCTCATACAGCTCCGCCGTGCATTGGAACTGTATAAAGAATTGTTCAATGTTGCAAAACTGTTCGGCTATGACGAACTGGCTGACCAATTTGACCTGAACAACATCAGTGCCCTTTATAGCGAGGTCTGCAATAGGATTGCACTTATTAACCAGAAGAAGCTCCTTGAAGAAGCCCAGGATATGAGCGCTATTCTGAACCTTGCTATGGACGAAATTGAGTTCCATTTCCGCAAGGTTTCCGAGAAAGAACTGGTGATTGCTGATAAATATCAGGATACCCTCAATCGGACCCGCAAGGCCGTTCTGCACACGCTCGACCCAAAAGACCCTGAGTACATCACACTACTGGAAGAACTGCAGCGTTTGCTGGCTAAGAAGAATATCGAGGAATTGACCGCTGACGAAATGACAGCGGATATCGAAGCCTTGGAGCGCATCCGCAAGCTGGCCGAGCAAAAGAATCTTGCTGACCAGATGCTGGCTGCCAAATACGATGGCGATGTGAAATTTATGCGTACCCATAAACGCCTGCGTGAAACGCCGCCTCCCATTGCTGGGGATGTCGTACTGCATCAGGTCCTTACGCACCTGAAGCACAGGGTGGATTCCCAAGTGCTTTCCAATAGTCACTTGATGGACAATGAGCCTTACTTCATGCAGGGCATGTTCCCGATGATTAAGCAGGAGCTTGACGCCCAGCATCTGAAATACTCTGCTGCGCAAATCAAGTATATCGGCACCTGTATTTCCAACGAATACTTTACGGAAAGGAATTTTGCATCATAATGGATTCCAATATTACTCTGCAAACCAAGCAGATGATCGATAGCCTGAAGGCTGTATGTACCAATTTCGGTTTGGGCAATGCCTCCAGCGAATACAAAATCATCACTGAGGTTTTCCTTTACAAGTTTCTCAACGACAAGTTCCTTTTCGAAGCGAAGCGAGTAGAGCCTGCGCTGGCAAAGCTGTCCCCGGCAGATGCCGAAAAGCAACTCGCCCAGATGACCGATGATGACTATGAACTGTTCCTGCTTGGTTTTGGCCCGGATACTGCAAAACTGAAGCAGACTCACTTTATCTCTTACCTGTTCAACCGAAAAAATGAAGAAAATTTTCATACGGTCTTTGATGATACTCTGCTGGATATTGCTACATACAACATTGATATCTTTTCTGTCCGGACTGGCGGCCAGTCCAAGATGCGCTTGTTCAGCGGTATCTCCCAGCATGTGATTGAGGCTGAGAAGAAGGACGATTTCTGCCGTGCTATCATCGACAAGATTGCTGAATGCAGCTTCGATAGTGTGTTTGAGCAGAAGTACGATTTCTTTGCTCAAATATTCGAGTATCTGATCAAGGACTACAATAAGGATTTCGGTAAGTACGCCGAATACTATACGCCACATTCCATCGCCAGCATCATTGCAAAAATCATGGTGCCTAACGGTGCAAAGAATGTGACGGTGTATGACCCAGCCGCAGGCTCCGGCACACTGGTGCTGGCGTTGGCCCACGAAATCGGCGAAAGCAACTGCACCATCTATACCCAGGATATCTCCCAGAAGTCCAACGAGTTCCTGCGCTTGAACCTGATTCTCAACAATCTCGTCCACTCGCTGCCCAATGTCGTACATGACGATACTTTGTTGCGGCCTTATCACAAAAACGCCAAAGGCGACGGGCTTGCCACGTTTGACTATATTGTCAGCAATCCGCCTTTTAACATGGACTTCTCTGACAGCAGGGATACATTGGCTGGCGATAATTATAAGAAACGCTTTTGGGCGGGCGTCCCGAACATTCCCAACAAGGACAAGGATAAGATGGCGATTTATCTGATGTTCCTGCAGCATATCATCTATTCCCTTGGCCCCAAAGGCAAAGCGGCAGTGGTCGTTCCCACAGGCTTCCTGACCGCTGGTTCCGGTATCCAGAAGAAGATCCGGGAGCATCTGGTGAAAGAACGGATGCTTCGGGGCGTTATTTCTATGCCCTCCAACATTTTTGCCACCACCGGTACCAATGTGTCCATTTTGTTCATCGACCGAGAAAACAAAGACGGAAATGTGATTCTGATGGATGCATCCAAGTTGGGAACAAAAGTAAAAGTCGATGGCAAGAATCAGCGAACGGTTTTGAGTGATAATGAAATCACTAAAATCATCGACACTTTTAACGCAGGAGAATTGGAGGATGATTTCTGTGTGGCAGTCAGCTATGCGGATATCGAAGTAAAAAAACTATCCTTTTCTGCCGGCCAGTATTTCGAGGTCAAGATCGAGTATGTGGATCTGACGCCCAAAGAATTTGCCGAAAAGATGACCGGATTTACTGTGCGATTGGATGAACTGTTTGCTGAAAGCCGCCGTTTAGAAAGCGAGATTAAGACGCAGCTGGGGCGGGTGAAATATGAGTAAAATTATAAAATATCCATTTTCTCAACTATACGATATGGCTTCTGGCATTTCTTCAACAAAAGAGCAAGCTGGGCACGGAAGCCCGTTTGTGTCTTTCAGCACAGTTTTTAATAATTACTTTTTGCCGGATGCCTTGCCGGATTTAATGGATACTTCTATCAAGGAACAAGAAACCTACTCTATTAAAAAAGGTGATATTCTTATAACCAGAACCAGCGAAACGATTGATGAGCTGGCCATGAGTTGTGTTGCTGTCAAAGATTATCCTCGCGCTACTTACAGCGGCTTCACAAAACGGCTTCGACCGAAAACGGCGGGAATAGCGTATCACAAATATCTCGCCTTTTACTTGCGGAGTCAATTGTTTAGAAAAGCGGTTACCAATAACGCTTTTATGACTTTAAGAGCAAGTTTCAATGAAGATATTTTCTCCTTTTTGAACTTATATCTCCCTGAGTATAAGGAGCAAGTCAAAATCGGTGATATGCTCTATTCAATGGAGCAAAAAATCCAATTAAACAAGCGAATTTGTGCTGAACTTGAAGCTATGGCAAAAACACTTTACAACTACTGGTTTACGCAGTTCGACTTCCCGGATGAAAACGGCAAGCCCTATCGTTCCTCCGGCGGTGAGATGGTCTGGAATGACCAACTCAAGCGGGAGATTCCGAAGAGATGGGATGTTCGGCCATTATCCCATGTCATTTCCAGCATCAATACGGGATTGAATCCGAGAGATAATTTTATTCTTGGAAATGGTGACATCCAGTATCTCACAGTCAAGAACTTAACCACTTCAGGAACGATTGATTTCAGTGGCTGCGACACAGTGGACGAACAGGCGAGAGAGATCATCCATAAGCGCTCTGATGTTTCGGTGGGGGATATTTTGTTTGCAAGCATTGCACCACTCGGCAGATGCTATTTGATCCAAAATCCCCCCGAAAAGTGGGACATCAACGAATCCGTTTTCTCGATTCGTCGGAATGCATCCCGCGTAACCTCGGAGTTTCTGTATATGTACTTTATGAGTGACACCTTCATAAAGGCCGCAACATCCAGTTCGACGGGCAGCATTTTCAAAGGCATCCGAATCAACACGCTTTTAGACATTGCCGCTGTGATACCTCCAAAAGATATTGTGACTGCATTTACCACTCAAGTTAAAACATTACTTGCACTCAAGGAGCAAAAGGGCACTGAAAATCGCGAACTCACAAAACTCTGCGATTGGCTCCTTCCGATGCTGATGAACGGACAAGCCACGGTGGAATGAGGTGAAATTGTGCAATTACTAAAATATATGGAGGCCGCGGATCTCGCGGCAAAAACGGAAGTTGAAAGGGCTAAGTTGCTTTGCTTTTACCATTTCAAAGAAGACGGCGAGACAACATTTATAATGTCAAACATTTCCGCTTGGATGGAGGAATGCAGTTTTAGCAAGCCCAATACATCTCGCCTTAAAACAAATCTAACGAAGGGCAAAGGACGGGCATTTCTTGGCTCAAAAGCAAACAAGAATGCCATAGAGTTTGTTCCTACAGTACTACAGACACTGGAGCGTGACTATGGCGCTCTGTGGACAGATACCGTGACCATTGAATCCCATGATGAGTTGATTGAAGAAGCTAAGTTTTGCGGAAAGCGTCCTTTCTTGACCAGACTAATTCAGCAAATCAATTTCACCTATGGTCATAACTGCTATGATGCGTGTGCCGTTCTTATGCGCAGACTATTCGAAGTGCTGTTGGTGCTGGCATATCAAAATAAAGGCATAGAAACTGATATCACCAAGCCGGATGGCAGTCACAAAATGCTTGAAGGAATTGTGAAAGATGCCACACAAAATAAAACGCTTGGTATCCCTGCAAGAATTTCAAAAAATTTTGATGCATTTCGTGAGGTAGGCAATAATTCTGCCCACAGCATTACTTACACAGCGGGCAAACTCGATATTGACAATATATCCCGTGATTACCGCGTCATGATGGAAGATTTATATAACCGAGCCGGTTTGATGTAAGGAGGATTGAACAAGTGAGCGATACCTTAAAGCTGAAATATAAAGTCGGCGAAATTGAATTTGAAGCCGAAGGCCCGGCCGATGCCGTAGAGCAGCAACGCATTAATTTTATGAACGCCGTTTTACCTGCTGCCGTGAACGCTATGGTGCAAACCCGATCTGTTTCTGAAAACAAAGCATACATCGAAACAGCGCCACAGCAGTCGCTCCTTGAAGCAGGGCATACAGAAGCGGAACCGGTGTCTGATGCCGTTGACTATTCCCGAGTCAGCCTTTCTTCTTTTCTGAAAAAATATGGGCAACTTACTGAACAGGATTTCACCTTGTTTGCTGCATATTTCGATGAGAAGAAAAACAGGAATATGTGCTTCTCCATTGAAGACGTGAAAAGGTATTACGCCGAGGCCAGACGGTCATTACCAAAGAATCCCAGCATGTCGCTCAATAGACTGGCTGAAAAAGGATATATTATGGATGCAGCTACCGCAGACGAAGGAAAGAGTGGTAAGTGCTATATGTTAACGGAAGCCGGTATTGCATTTATAGAAACATATGTCCCGAAAGAAAACTCCGGAGAGAAGAAACCTCGCACCAAAGTGAAAAAGTCAACCTCCAATATTTCCGAAATGTATGTATCCATTACGGCTGACGATTTGAATACCAAAAGCTACCCTGCCGTAAAGGACCTCTCTGGAGCAAAGGAACAGGTTATAATGGCAATGTACATCGTCACCAATGAAGGGAAGGGCGAGTGGTTTGCTGTAGATGACATTATTCATCTATTAGTTAATGTTTTTGAAGTTCCAGCAGATAGTGATAAGGTGAACGGTGTTTTTAGGCGGAATAAAAGTATGTTTGCGTCTGAACAAGATGCAAATAATAAAAAAGCACTTCGCCGTAAATTACTCTCTGGTGCAAAAGATTTTGCGGTCGATATCATTCAAAAGAATTCTGCCAAGTAAACCCTATTATAACAAGTACAAGAGTAGAAGGTGAGCAGATGGCCGAAGCATACTACATTTTTACTGATGAAGCTGGTGCATATAATAAGCGGCCATCTGAGTCGTTCCGTCGCAGCCATCCCTTCTACATACGGGCAAATGTCCGTTTATCTGCCAGCGATTATCGTGTGTTCCAAAGAGAGATTCAGGAGCTCAATACTAAGTATGGTGTCCCGGTTGGCGAAGAAATCAAGTGGTCAGATTTGTGGGAAATCTCAAAAGGAAAATACCGTGCCGATTTTCTAAAATCCTTTACTCCTGACAAGCTCAAAGGGTACTATCGCCGGTTCTTCAACCGTGTGGTGGACAAGCCCTCTCTGCTGTTCATATTCACAGTGACCTGCGTATACACCCAGCCATGCTATCAAGCGGAGAATGAGGTGCTGAAATTTCACATGCAAGAGGCATTTCAGCGTATCCAGATGGATACCCGTCCCGACGGCTTTGCCACAATGATTATGGATGAGCTAAATCAGGATAAAGTCAAGCAGCTCAAAGATGCCTGTCATCGGATGATGGTCGAAGGTGACTTTGTGAAATACGAAAATGTGTATCACGGTGTGCTGACAGAATGTAGCTCTCAAAGCACAGGAATTCAGTTGGCTGATTACGCAGTAGGTATAATGAATTGTTATCTCCGTAAGCATCTTATGAGTCGAGGAGACTACACGTTTGCTACAGATCTCTATACTGAATTCGTATTGCCTCATTTGAGAAAGCATGCGAATGGAACGATAGTTGGTTATGGTGTGCGAGAGGTTCCAAGTGATTCTTCCATAAGGCAAGTCTTGATACCGTTATTCAATTAATCAAAAAGGAGTGAGACATATGATGTCTCACTCCTTTTTGTTATTCCTTTTCCCGTGATCCGTTCAGGCTGGCCCAATGCTGGCGCAGCAGCCTTTCTGCTTCTCTGCGAAGGGAATCTTGGAACATGACCGCCATAACCAATGCGCTAAGCACTGCAGCCACAGGCTCCAGCCAGGGATATGCGGTCCAAAGCTGTTCTCCCCAGCAAGCAAGTGGAACACCAACAAGCAGCATAAACAGCAAAATAATGATGACAACGCCGGGTCTGCCGTAGCCTTCACGTCTGTTGATTTTGGCCCGTATCTGTCGAAGCGCACGGGCGCGGATCTCCCGGATGTTTCTGGACGAGCACTGCTTGTCCTGTGCGACGGATTCAGTGGACTCGCCATTGATGATCGTGCGGAACAAAATCTCCCTCTGCAGTTCGGTCAGTGCATGCAGGGCGTCATAGATTTGGGTGTCCAAATACATGAAGGGATCTTCATCAGAACCCTCAGGCAGATACTTGCTTCGGTCAAACCACCGTCTGTCGTTGTAAATTGCGTTGCGTACTTCCTCCGGCAGGAACGCTTCCGGATTGTAAGATTGGGGCTGCTTTATATCCAAATCCTCCAGAGTATCCGGTGCTACACGCTTGTGAAAGTTCGCCTCGCTGTAGTAGAGCATATGCTCCAGCTCCTTCCACTCCTCCGGATGCTCCTTCACCCATTGGTCTGCAGCGGCGGCAGCTTCCGGGTCCATTTCGTGTATCCAGCGCCAGTCAGACTGAAGTTCTTTGTACGACTGAGTATCCTTGAAGGACATGAGCTCACCGCCCTTTCTGCGTTCACAAAAAGTTTACAATTCCAGACCTTCCGATTTTGCGAATTTTCTCTAAGTAATAATAGAAGGACAATTTCACCCGGGTGAGGTTGCCCCTGGTTCGGTACGGCACGGTATCCGCGCCGACGAATCCACATGGTCTTCGACAGAGCATCTATGAGAGCATGAGTGCTCTCCGCCATACGGCAATCCGCTCGGAAGGTCATTCCATCTCTGGCCGTGCTCCCGGGAGCACGGTCTCTTTTTATTCTAACACGGAGGAGGCGAAAAAGATAGCTCACAGATGAAAGTAAAAGACTCAGTTGCAAAGCAGCGGAGGGATGCACCCCAGTACGACCGCAAAATAAAAACCGCCGCGACTGCGGCAACAGTCCGGCGGCTCGGCGCACACACAGGCACGCGCAAATCAACTAACCAAAGTATAGCAAACGGGCAGCGGAAAAGCAATGAAAACTTTCCGCACGCTCCCTGTGTGAGTGCCGCAGAAGTCTACAACAATACAGGAGGTATGAATTGAGTTTCAACAAATGGCCCAAGCGCAGTGCAGAGAAAAACTATTTTATGGTACCAAACGAGATATTCAGCATCGGTCTGGATTTTCGTGAGATCTCCCTCTATTCCTATCTGCTCCGGTGCGAGAATCGTAAGACCTACCAGTGCTACCCCAGTTACAAAACCATCGGCCATGCGATCGGCATGAGTGAAAATACGGTGGCAAAGTATGTGCGGCAGCTGGAGGAGAAAGGTCTCATCTACACGGAGCCGACGATGGTACGAAGCAAAGATGGCAGACCCCTGAACGGAAATCTGCTCTACACCGTTCGCCCTATCCAAGGTGTACTCGAAGCGTTCTATGAGCGGCAGTTCCGGCAGGCAGAGGAGGCTGCCGCCCGCTATCGTGCGGCGCAGCTCCTCGAAAAGTCCAACGCACAGGGCCGCCAGAACGCCTTGTGTGCGCCTTTCCGGGAGGAAGCGAGTCCCAGTCCCAACCAGGGGGTTGAAGCCGGATGTGAGCCATTTTCGGCAGACTTTTGCGGGACGAAAGAAAAAGCAGGATAAAGGCATGGCGTCGCAGGCGTCGCCGCAGCCGCCACTTCTGCCCGCAGTGCGGGCAGTTTCGGACGCTTGAAGCTGGCGTCTTTGAGAGACGAAAAAAGCGCCGATGGCGTCAGCTTCCCCGAAAAGCCCCGTGTTGCAGGGCTTTTCAAGGATGTCTTACAGCAAAAAGGAGGAATTGAATGAGTAAAGAAACCAGAGATCGTATTGCATTCCGGATGCAGCCAGAAACCAGAAGAAGGATCGAGCAGTGGTACGCCGCCGACAACTGCCAGAGCAAAAATGAGTTCATCGAGAAAGCCGTGAACTTCTATGTGGACTATCTGGGAATACAGGACAACAGAACGCTCTTACCCATGGCGATCATGTCTGCCATCGACGGCAGGCTGAGCAGACTGGAGGACTATATTGCCCGCAGAGATTTCACAAGATGCGTGGAGCAGGACATGACCAACGGTATCATCGCGGAAGTGTTCGAGATGGACCGGGATGACTTGAAGCGCAGACGGACGCAGAGTGTCCGGAATGTGAAAGCCACAAACGGTACCATCTCTCTGGAGAAATATGCGCGCACCCGTCAGGAGCCGCACTGGGATGATGACGAATGGCAAGACTGATTCTCAAGAGTCCGTATATCAAAAGCACCGGCGGAGCCTCCGGATACCTGCGCTACATCGCGACCCGGGAGCGGGTGGAGCTTATCCCGGATGACCGTCCGCCCACACGGAAGCAGGAGCAGCTCATCGCCAAACTGGTCAAGGACTTCCCGGACAGCAAGACGCTCTATGAGTACGAGGACTACCTGACGAAGCCTGCGAAAGTCAACGCCTCTGCGTTCATCACGCTGGCGCTGGAAGCCAACTGGGATGCCATCCACGAGTCAGAGCAGTACATGAAGTACATCGCCACCCGGCCGCGCGCCGAGCGCATCGGCGCTCATGGTCTGTTTAGTGATGAGGAAACGGTCTCTCTGGAGAAAGCCGTGGAAGAACTGGAGAACTACACCGGAAATGTGTGGACGCACATCATCTCTCTCAAGCGTGAGGATGCTGCCCGCCTGGGTTACGACAACGCCGCGGCGTGGCGAAATCTCATTCGGGCGCACCGTAACGACATCGCGGCGGCAATGAAGATACCGCCCGGTGACTTCCGATGGTATGCTGCCTTCCACGACGAGGGCGAGCATCCGCACATCCACATGATGGCCTGGTCCGCCAAGACGGGCCAGGCCTACCTCTCCAAGGAAGGCATCCGTCAGATCAAATCCAAGCTGACCAATGATATCTTCCGCAACGAAATGCTGCATCTCTACGAACAGAAGTCTGAGTCCAGAGATGAGCTGGTGCGCCAAGCGCGGCGGGCGATGCTGGAACTGGTGCAGACCATGCAGGATAGCATGTGCGACCACCCGGACGCTGAGCGGCTCATGCTGGAGCTGGCGGCGCAGCTTGAAACAGTCAAGGGAAAGAAATCCTATGGCTACCTCCCCAAACGGCTGAAGAAACTGGTGGATGAAATTGTTGATGAGATGGAGCGGCTCCCCGGCGTGAGCAGATGCTATGACCAGTGGCTACTCCTGCAAGGCAAGGTGGCTGCCTACTACCACGACAAGCCCCAGGAGCGCATCCCGCTCTCACAGCAAAAGGAGTTCCGGCAGATCAAAAACGCGGTCATTCAGGAGGCGGAGCGCCTGCGCTTGGGTGAGATCAGCTTCGAGGAAAAGGGCCTCAATCGGCAGGACGAGCCGGAGGAATACCGCAACGCCTCCTACGACTACTGGACACTGCGGGACATCATCCGGGACGAGAGCCTGACCATGGAGGAGCGCGGCGAAACCGTCTCTGAAATGGAAAGGCTGGCGGAAAGCGGCGATATGTATGCGCAGGACCTGATGGGAAAGCTCTGGCGGGATGGACCTTTGCTGATCCCGGACTCGGTGGAAGCACGGTACTGGTTCGAGCAGGCGGCGGATCAGGGACATCTGGTGGCACAATACTCCCTTGCTAAGTTATACCTCTCGGATGATTTGGAAGTGCGGGATACCCGGAAGGGGATGAACTGGCTCTACACCGCTGCGGTCAACGGCAGCCACTACGCCATGTACCGTTTGGCTAAAGAACTGTTCAAAGGTGATTTGATCAAACGAAATAGTGATGCCGCCGTGGAGTGGTTCACTCGGTCAGCAGAGCGGGGAAACCCCTACGCCCAGTATATGCTGGGCAAGCTGTACCTTGCTGGTAAGGAGGTTCCCCGCGACGAGGAGAAAGCCGCATATTGGCTGACCCGATCCGCCGAGCAAGGCAATCAGTATGCACAGTACCTTCTGAACCATTTGGAGGAAAACCGTCCGCCCTCTGCGATGCTGGCAGTGACCCGGCTGCTCCATCACATGAGCCGGATCTTCCGGGACAACTCCGTCCCTAAGTCCCGCCCCGGCGGAATCCAGATCGACCGCAAGCGGCTGAAAAAGCTGCAGGAGAAGCGCATGGCCTTGGGCCATAAACCGGACGACCATGAGGAGCAGTGGCCTGACATGACGATGTAAGCGGCTCAAAAACTGGGCCGCAAAACAAAGAATAAAACCCTTCCACGCGGAAGGTAGAAAGGAACTGAATGAGAAAATCCAAATACAATTCGTTTGATGAACTCCCACTGATGCTGACCGTGGAGGATGTGTCCCATGTGCTGGGCATCGGTCTGGCCCACGCCTACGAGGTGGCCCACCGCAGGGATTTCCCCACCATCACACTGGGAAGCCGCATCATCGTTCCCCGTGACAAATTCATGGAATGGATCGACGAACAGGCCGCGAAAAAATCTGAAATATTTTAGTAGCTATTCCAAAAACTCTGTGGTATGTGTTTGTGTTAAAAAGGAGGGATCATAAATGGCAAAGAAACGAGCCAACGGCGAGGGCAGCATCCGCAAAAAGCCCAGCGGCCGCTGGGAGGGCAGATATACCCAGGGCATCGACCCGGTCACCGGCCGAGCCGTCCAGAAAAGCGTGTCCGCCAAGACCCAGGCGGAGTGCAAAGAAAAGCTGGCGAAAGCCATTCGAGAGAATCGCGGCGTGCCGCTCAATCACACGGGCGACTACACCGCAGCGGAGTGGTGTCGCCTGTGGTTTGAAACCTACAGTAAGCCCAACATCCGCTACAACACCGCCAAGGGCTATGAGGGGATCATCGAGCACCACATCATCCCGGCCATCGGTGCGATCAAGCTCAAGCAGCTCTCGTCCATCCACATCCAGAGAATGTATAACGACCTGAAAGAAAACGGCCGGATGCAGCGTGGGTCGAAGCAGAACGACAAAGCCTTGTCCAACACCTTTGTGCGGCGCGTCCACGCGGTGCTGCAGGCGGCGCTGAAGCAGGCGGTGAAAGAGCGGCTCATCCCGTACAACCCCTGCGAGAACTGCCGCATCCCGCCCAAGGACAAGAAAGAGATGACCATTCTCCCACCGGAGAAGATCGGCAGATACCTTCAGGAAGCGGAGAAGTACGGCGTCCTGCCCATGTTCTATCTGGAGCTGTCCAGCGGCCTGCGCCGGGGCGAACTGCTGGCGCTACAGTGGGAGGACTTGAATGTAAAAGAGCGCATCCTGACGGTGAATAAGCAAGTCACCCGCATGGAGGGCGAGCTGGATGTGACGGAGCCGAAAACGAAAAACTCCGTCCGCAAGGTGGCGCTGTCGCAGCAGGCGGTAGACCTGCTCGTGCAGGAGCACGAGCAGCACCCGGACAACCCCATCCTGTTCCCGTCGCCCCGCACAGGCGGCTACTGGAGTCCGGACGCCGTGTCGCGGATCAACCGGAAGCTGCTGAAAAACGCAGGCATCGAGGAGCACGTGCGCTTTCACGACCTCAGACACACATTCGCCACCATGGCGATCTCCAGCGGCGTGGATGTGAAGACCCTGTCCAGCACCCTGGGGCATTACAGCGCGGGCTTCACCCTCAGCACCTACACCCACGCCACGGAGGGGATGAAGCGCTCCGCCGCCGACACCATCGGCAGCGTCATCAGCCAGACCATGTAGCCCACAAAAATAGTCCGAGAGGGACGGATGATGCCATCCGCCCCTCTCCGGTGCTTTCCTGACCTCTCGGCTTTTGGGTCACGGTTTGGGTCAGGACAGAAAACCAGCGGCGCAGAAACTGCGCCGCTGTAATCAAAGAATGGACGGTGATGCCG
>OGPQ01000864.1_pt1 | contig 23813 bp, 10 predicted proteins | sample 1552971 | NCBI WGS metagenome assembly OGPQ01 (sample SAMEA2580232, study PRJEB22360) | human gut metagenome | biome: human gut; feature: human-associated habitat; material: faeces | place: Denmark | collected 2008/2010 | reverse complement strand
GTATTTTTGCGTGCATATCATCAGAACATTAAGGAATTTAAATATATATGAGCGAAGATATTATCGATAAAGAAGAACAGAACGATGAAAATACTCCCGTAGCGGAAAACCAACATTCAGACTATAAGCCCGCAGATACCAAAAATGAATCTGTCAAGCATCAATTAAGCGGTATGTACCAAAACTGGTTTCTGGATTATGCCTCTTATGTTATTTTGGAACGTGCCGTTCCGCACATCAATGACGGACTTAAGCCGGTTCAAAGGCGTATTCTTCACAGTATGAAGCGATTGGATGACGGACGATATAATAAAGTGGCCAACATTGTAGGTCATACCATGCAATTCCATCCTCACGGTGACGCTTCTATCGGTGACGCACTGGTACAATTAGGACAAAAAGACTTGTTGATAGACTGTCAGGGAAACTGGGGTAACATTCTGACCGGCGACGGTGCGGCAGCTCCCCGTTACATTGAAGCCCGGCTTTCGAAGTTTGCCCTCGACGTGGTCTTTAATCCCAAAACCACCGAATGGCAATCTTCATACGACGGACGAAACAAAGAACCCATAACACTACCGGTCAAGTTTCCGCTTCTTCTCGCTCAGGGAGTGGAAGGCATCGCCGTAGGACTTTCTTCAAAGATTCTTCCGCATAACTTTAATGATTTATGCAACGCATCTATTGCCTATCTGCGCAAAGAAGAGTTCAAATTATACCCTGATTTCCAAACCGGAGGGTCTATCGATGTATCCCGTTATAATGACGGAGAGCGCGGCGGTGTGGTAAAAGTACGCGCCAAAATAAACAAGCTGGATAACAAGACGCTGGCCATCACCGAAATTCCTTATGGAAAGACAACCTCGTCACTGATAGAATCCATTTTGAAAGCAGTTGAAAAAGGGAAGATAAAAGTCCGTAAGGTAGATGATAACACAGCAGAGAAAGTAGAGATATTGGTGCATCTCGCTCCCGGAGTATCTTCCGACAAAACACTGGATGCCTTATATGCATTTACAGACTGTGAGGTGAGCATATCACCTAACTGCTGTGTGATTGATGCACGCAAGCCACACTTTCTCACTGTCAGTGACGTATTGAAAAAATCTGTAAACAATACATTGTCCCTGCTTCGTCAGGAATTGGAAATACGCAAAGGAGAGCTTCTGGAGAATCTTCATTTTGCCTCTCTTGAAAAGATATTCATCGAAGAACGCATTTATAAAGACGTAAGATTCGAACAATCTGAAAATATGGATGCGGCCTGTGCACACATCGACGAACGTTTGACCCCATTCTATCCGCAATTTATCAGGGAAGTAACGAAAGAAGATATCCTGAAATTGATGGAAATCAAAATGGCACGTATTCTGAAATTCAATAAAGATAAAGCAGACGAAAACATCGCCCGCATCAAAGAAGAAATAGAAGACATTAATGATAAACTGGCGCATATCATCGATTATACCATAAACTGGTATGAGATGCTGAAGGAAAAATATGGCAAGAATTATCCGAGACGCACCGAGCTGCGCAATTTCGATACCATAGAAGCAGCAAAGGTAGTCGAAGCTAACGAGAAGCTTTATATCAATCGCGAAGAAGGTTTTATCGGCACAAGCCTGAAGAAAGACGAGTTTGTGGCCAATTGCTCGGACATTGATGATGTGATTATTTTCTATAAAGACGGAAAATACAAAGTGGTTCGTGTAACCGACAAGATGTTTGTCGGCAAAAACGTACTGTATGTAAACGTTTTCAAAAAGAACGACAAACGTACCATTTACAATGTGGTGTATCGCGACGGAAAAGAAGGATTTCATTATATAAAGCGATTCAATATCACTTCGATTACCCGTGACCGCGAATACGATGTCACTCAGGGAACTCCCGGTTCGCGTATCGTCTATTTCACGGCTAACCCCAACGGTGAGGCAGAAGTCATCAAGATAACACTAAAACCGAACCCGCGTATCAAAAAGATAATCTATGAAAAAGATTTCAGTGATATCAATATCAAAGGACGCCAGTCCATGGGAAATATCCTGAGCAAATATGAAGTGCATAAGATTGCCCTGAAGCAACGCGGAGGCTCTACTTTGGGAGGACGCAAAGTATGGTTTGACCATGATGTTCTACGACTGAATTATGACGAACGCGGCCAGTACCTTGGAGAATTCCAAAGCGATGACCTTATCTTGATAGTTCAAGAAAACGGAGAATTCTATACCACCAACTTTGACTTGAATAATCATTATGACCCGGGAATTTGTGTGATTGAAAAATTCAATGCCAACAAAGTATGGTCGGCAGCACTCTATGACGCTGACCAACAGGGATATCCTTATTTAAAGCGATTCACCTTTGAAGCAACTTCCAAAAAGCTCAATTATCTAGGTGAGAATAAGGACAGCCGTCCTATTCTGCTGACCAGCATCGTCTATCCGCGGGTACAAGTTATCTTTGGCGGTCACGACAGCTTCCGCGAGGCCTTGGAAATTGATGTCGATGAGTTTATCGGTGTGAAAAGCTATAAAGCAAAAGGAAAACGAATAACCACGTATGCTGTGGAATCTATCAACGAGCTACCCCCTGTCCGTTTTCCCGACGAATCCTCTTCGGCAGAAGAAGATAACGAAAAAGAGAATGATGATGACAATGAAAAAGAGGCAATGATAGAAGATCCTGACCATGGCAAGAGTGAGACAGATATCATAGATGAGATAACCGGGCAAATGAAACTGTTTTAATCCATGAAGAAAATATTCTTACTATTATTGTTGCTTCCCTTTGTCCTTGGGGGTAAAGCACAAGAAGACAGCCTGCAGACAAACCGATACGTCATGCGGGCTACCCTTTATGGAGCAGGCTATACCAATATCCTTGATACTTATCTGTCTCCGATGGAATATACCGGTCCCGAAATCCGTATTCTCAGAGAGAGTATGAGAATGACCAAATTGCTGAACGGCAACGTATCTGCGCAAAGTCTGTTTCAGATAAACCTGTCACTGACAGACAATAAAGCCGAGACAGGCAGTGAACTGGCTGGATTAATCAATTGGAATTATGCTTGGCACTATCAGTTCAGGCTGGCAGAGAACTTGAAAATCCTTGCCGGACCCATGATTGACTTAAACGGAGGATTTGTATACAACACAAGAAATTCCAATAATCCTGCGCAAGCCAAAGCGTATGTAAATATTGCAGGGTCCGGTATGGTCATCTACCGTTTCCGTATCGGAAACTATCCCCTGATAGCACGCTATCAGGCCAACCTACCTTTAATGGGAGTTATGTTTTCACCCGAATACGGACAATCTTATTATGAGATTTTCAGTTTGAAACATGGAGGAAAAAATATCCTTTTCACCTCTTTACACAATCAGCCGGCGCTTCGTCAACTGCTCACACTCGACTTTCCTGTAGGCAATATGAATGTGCGGGCAGGATATATTTGTGATATCCAGCAGGCTAAAGTCAACCACTTAAAAAGTCACACGTGGTCTCACGTATTCATGCTGGGCTTTGTGAAAAACTTCTATCTGATAAAAAACAAAAAGAAAGTAGGAATGTCCCCAAAGGTCAGTCCATATTAAATCGTATATGATAAAGAAAATATTCAAAAAAACAGCCATCTTCCTTTTGATGATTCTCTCAGGCACTTCCTGCATCACCGAAGATACTTTCAATGATTCTCCCGATGGAAACTTCGAAGCTTTATGGAAAATCATCGATGAACACTATTGTTTCCTAGAATATAAGAATCAGGAATACGGATTAGATTGGAATAAAATCCATTCTGATTATAAGAAGCGGTTAACTTCCGGTATGAGTAATGAACAACTCTTCGATGTCTTATCGGAAATGCTGAACGAACTGCGGGACGGACATGTCAATTTGGTTTCAAAAGATCGTACTTCCCAATACCGAGAGTGGTACGACAATTACCCGCGCAATTTTGATGACAGCATACAAAGCCGCTATTTGGGAAAGGATTATAATACCGCTTCAGGACTTAAATATCAGATTTTAGAAGATAATATAGCCTATGTATATTGTGGAAGCTTCCAGTCGGGTATCGGTTCCGGCAACCTAGATCAGATTCTCAGCAAATTGGCCATTTGCAACGGATTAATTCTTGATGTCCGCAATAACGGAGGCGGCAACCTCACTACTGCCGAGAAACTGGCAGAACGCTTCACTAACGAGAAAAAGCTGATTGGCTACATGTCCTACAAAACCGGTCCCGGCCATAATGAGTTTTCCACTCCCGAAGCTGTTTATCTTGAGCCACCCATGGATCGTGTACGCTGGCAGAAACATACCGTAGTATTAACAAACCGCCGGTCTTATAGTGCCACCAACGATTTTGTGAACCGAATGAAACAATTAGACAGAGTTACCGTTATCGGCGACAAAACCGGTGGCGGTTCAGGGCTCCCCTTCTCTTCCGAACTCCCCAATGGTTGGTCTGTCCGCTTTTCTGCAAGCCCGATGTATGATCCTGATATGAAACATCTGGAATTCGGTATCGAACCGGATAAAAAAGTAGATATCACTTCCGAAGATTACAACAAAGGCATTGATACTATTATTGAAGCGGCACGTGAATATTTACATAATCACAAACAATAAAGGATTATATGCATTTTATAATGAAATAATTTGGTTATTTCAGAAGTAAGCATTACCTTTGCAACCGCTTACCGAAAGGATTGCCGCGCCTGTGGCGTAATTGGTAGCCGCGCCAGACTTAGGATCTGGTGTCGTGAGACGTGTAGGTTCGAGTCCTATCAGGCGCACACAACATTACATGTTGAAAAAACAAAGAGGCTATTTCAAAATATACTTTGAGATAGCCTTTTTTATGTCTGCAAAAATTAGAAAAGCCGAGCCTTGAGTCAACGCAAAAAAACGAACGCAAGGCTCAACGTAAAAACATTAATGCTATGACATCAAATATACACTGTTTTTTTCCTCACTACAACAAATAGGATGACAAGGTACTTCAATCCAAAATTTACTTCCTGCATTCAACTCCGATTCAACTCCTATACAACCTCCCATTTGTTCTACTATCGATTTACAAATAGACAATCCAATACCAATTCCCTGAACAAAAGAGTCTGCTTTTTCAAAACGGTCAAACACCTTATTTAATTTATCAGAAGGAATTCCGCAACCGGTATCTGTAACACTTAATATAACTGCTGCTTCCTTCACTTCATAAGTAATTTCAATATATCCCTGCGAAGTATACTTTAATGCATTCATCACAAAATGCTCCAGAACTTGAGTTATACGCTTTTTATCTAATTCAGCCCAATAATCATTCTCCGGTTTTTTTACTATAATTTTCACCTCATCACTCACTCTGGATTCACATTTCATAGCAATCTCCCGCACAAGTTCCGAAAGACTAAAAGAGGAAGTATGCAAACAAAGATAACCAGACTCAATCTTTGCTAAATCTAATATATTATCAACCAAATTAAGCAACAATTCATTATTTGCACTGATTATTTGTGCATATTGTCTCCTCTCTGAAACATCTTTTGACTCTATCAACAAATTAGAGAACCCGACAATGGCATTCAGAGGAGTGCGTATCTCATGACTTATATTAGCCAAGAAAGCCGCCTTGAGTTGATTCACTTTTTCTTTCCTTTCCTTTGCTGCATTTTTCTCGATAGCCAACTCTCGCCTTAATTGGATATTTTCTTTTTCCAATTTATCCATTTTTACTACATAAGAGTGGTATTCAAGCAGCGTCTTATCTAATTCTAAACGATACCGCCGATATTCTTTAACAAAATAAGTAAAAATTATAATTAAGAATAATATGAATAATAGACTCAGATACCACATAATTCATTTTCTACATCTAATAAGGTTATACATAGTTTCTGATGCAAAAAAACATAATCATGTACGAAAAATATGCTTAGAAAGACATACTCTTTATAAAGATTTGTTCAAAAGATATAAATAAAAGTTCTTTTCTACTGATAACCAATATATTATATGACCTATTCTTTTTGTGCACTTTTAAACTCAAAAGGAGTCATCCCTGTTTTCTTCTTAAAGAGATTATTAAAAGTAGGCATACTGTTGAAGCCTGAATCTTCTGCTATCGCCTTCATCGTATAATTAGGATGCTCATTTAACAACTGAATAGCATGATTCAAACGCAAATTATTTATATATCCACTTAAGTTACCACCCGTATTTTCTTTTATCATCCTGGCAAAACGAGCATAATTCAAATGTACGATCCTCACCAAATCATCTCTTGATAAATTCGGTGACAAATATAATTTTTCATGAAGAATAGTTTCATTCAATTTACTAAACAGCTCTCTGTTCTCTGCCCATTCCATACCATTTTCCGATAAAATATCCTCTTCCCGGTTTGCAGCCGGTAAAGACTCAGACACGACATCAGTATTCTCTTTTGGAGATAATTGTTCATTTATAAGGCGTACAAGTACTTTATTCTTTGACCTGATAATACGATTATACTTCCAGCTTTTCCAAAGGAAAAAAGACATCAACAAAATAAACCCAATTGCAAAAAGAAGAAATATGCCATGCATCTTTAATCGAAAGTCCTGCTTCGCTATCTGCTTATCCCTTTCGTTCACTTTATAAACTGCATCCAACTCCAAAGCTGCATTCCTTACTTCATCTCTATACATGTGAGTAACAATATTAAGAATTGATTCACGTAATTCTGCTACTTTCTTAAAGTTATTCAAACCTGAATAGGCCGCTACTTCTTTTTGAAGAACACTTAAATATTGTTGATTAAGAGTATCCTGACTTCTCAAGACATTCTTAAAGTCTTCACATTTTTCTAATACCTCCTTATAACGCTTAGTCAATAACAAATAAGGAGCCGCATCACATTTACCATCGGGAGTCAAAGCTGCCTTTGTTGAACTATATTTCCTGAAATAGTTATCAGCCTCTTCATATTTTCGCAATTTAAATGCTACATAGGCAAGTTTAATGTATACATACGAATATTGCAAGTCAATATATGAATCCGGATATTTTCGGGAATCAGCCATTTCATGTATCAACTTTTCACGCTCCAATCCTATAAAAAGAACTTCATCAAAACAACCATCAGAAAGAAGATAATTCATTTTCAATCCATAAAAATAAGAAAGTATTTGCATGGAAAGCATATCACTCTCTCCTTTTATCAAATCTATTGCTTGGTCAAAATAAGCATAACCTTCTCTTTTAAGCCCAAGCACCTTCTTATTTTCTCCCAAACAAAACAATAATTTAGCTTCCGATCCCTTATTTCCATTTTTACGCGCTAAAGCAATTCCTTCTGTAGCATATTTAACACTCTGCTCAAATCGACTTAACAAGAAAGATATTTCCGCTAAATCTATTGTCATTTCTAAAAGATGAGAAGGATCAGTACCTTGAATAGAATCAATGACATAGGCTTTTCGGGCATAAACAAAAGCAGATTTATTCATATACATATTCCGATAAGTCCTACTACGCAAATCATTTATCATATTCGATGGCATGCAGTTCAAGTTCTCTGCTTCGTCAAGCAATTGTAAAGCACGTTTAGGCTCTTCAATATAAATTTTCGCAATATATTCCTCAGTATAATATTCGTGAGTCGGCAATACATTTTCTTGTGCAACAACAGATTGCGCACCTGCAAAGAACCATGCATACACAAGTATTATTAAGTAATAGTAGTTCATTTGATGATGTTAGATTCTGAGACAAAGATAAAATATAATCCACTATACAACAAATGTGCTAAAGTTATTATATAAAAAATCTTCTTGCAAAAATATATCATTACTTTATTGGGCTATCTAACAATTAAAAACTACATTTGCATATAACCTAAAAAATCACACTCATGGATACACTTTTACCGTATGCATTGCTATGCTTTACTTCCTTTTTCACATTAACCAACCCATTGGGTACCATGCCGGTATTTTTAACAATGACTAAAGGAATGTCTGATGAAGAACGACAACACATCGTCAAACGTGCTACCATCATTTCGTTTATAACCCTCCTTGCCTTTACTTTCTCCGGGCAATTCCTCTTTAAGTTCTTCGGTATATCCACCAATGGTTTTCGAATTGCAGCAGGATTTATAATATTAAAGATTGGTTACGATATGCTTCAGGCCCGTTTCACTAATACAAAGCTAAAGGATGAAGAAATCAAGACCTACGCAAATGATATATCCATAACTCCCCTTTCTATCCCCATGTTATGTGGTCCGGGTGCGATAGCAAATGGTATCATGCTAATGGATGATGCCAATACCTGGAGTATGAAAGGTATATTAATAGGAATGATTGCTTTGATTTATTTCATCACCTACCTTATATTAAGAGCTTCAACTCGATTAGTCAATATTTTAGGAGAAACAGGTAACAATGTTATGATGCGTTTAATGGGACTTATCCTAATGGTTATTGCCGTAGAATGTTTTGTAAGTGGATTGCGCCCTATATTAATCGATATTATACAGTTGAGTAGAGTATAAACACAAAAAAGCCTCCGAGTCAGTCAAATGACTCGGAGGCTTTTTTGTGTTTATACTGAGTTCCCGACTTGGAAGGGGTGAAAATGCTATTTGAGTACTATAAATGTATATACTCAGGACAATATTGCTACATAAAGAATACCTGAAGCTTTAATTTTGTAGCAATAAAAAAACTATAAATATTATTATGAATAAACGAATAGCATTTTTGTTGTCTTTGTGCTGGGTGGTATGTTGCTCTTATGCACAAAATTCTTTTTCAAAACATGAAGTAAGACAAACAATGAGGCGTGTTGCCGACTGGCAAATTGCCCACATGAAAGAAGTTACCTATGATCCGTTGAATTGGGTAAATGCTACGTTTTATCTGGGCTTGTCTAAATGGGCATCCGTGGCGGAGCAGGAAAATCAGGATGATTTTTATTTTAAGTGGTTGCGGCGCTTGGGGGCACGCAATTATTGGCAAGTGGATAAACGGATGTATCATGCAGATGATATCTGTGTTGCACAAACATATTTGGATCTTTATCGTAAATATGGAAAAGAAGAGATGCTGATTCCTACGAAGGCCCGTACTGAATGGGTGATGGAGCATCCTTCTAAAGGATCTTTCTTATTGGATTATGGTGATGCTTCCACTTTAGAAAAATGGACATGGTGCGATGCATTATTTATGGCTCCGCCGGTTTATGCCCGTTTGTATAACATTACCGGTGATAAGAAATTTCTCCGTTTTATGGATAAGGAGTATAAAGAGACTTATGAGTTCCTTTATGATAAGGATGCCCGTTTGTTTTATAGAGACCATCGTTACTTTACTCAAAAAGAGGCCAATGGTGAGAAGGTGTTTTGGGGGAGAGGAAACGGATGGGTATTGGGTGGACTGGTCGAAATTCTTCGTGAACTTCCTGCGGGAAATAAATACAGAACTTTTTATGAGAACCTGTTTGTGGAACTGGCTACTCGTGTAGCCACCTTGCAACAGTCTGACGGCTTTTGGAGAGCCAGTATGCTGGACCCTCATTCTTATTCTTCTCCGGAAACCAGTTGTTCCGGTTTCTTTGTCTATGCTTTGGCATACGGTATCAACGAAGGATTGTTGTCGAAAGAAGAATTCCTTCCCATAGTGGAAAAGGGCTGGAAAGCTTTGGTAGGGGCAGTAGAGGAAGATGGTAAATTGGGCTATGTGCAGCCTATTGGTGCTGACCCCAAAAAAGTAACCCGTGAAATGACAGAGGTGTATGGCCCGGGTGCATTTTTGCTGGCAGGGACAGAGGTTTACCGGATGGCAAAAGACGAGATACATGGAAATAATATTTCGGCAGAACGTATTCGTGAGATAGCCGACATGTTACCGGAAAAACCGGAAGGTATCGGAGTAACTTATAAAGATCGTACTTATTGGGATAAGATGAAGAATACTCCTGAAGCTCGAAAATTAATTGAAGAGGCTCATACCAGCCTGAAGGACGGAATGCCGCCTTTTGTAGATTCGCTTTATTTGCATCTTAATAAGACCGAGATTCGTCTGCCGGGAGAGAACATGATGAATGCCCGTTATCAATATTTGTGGCGATTGGTATTGGCGGAATGTTTGGAAAATAAGCGACGGTTTATTCCGGCGATTTGTGAAGGGGTGGAAGAGCTCTGTCGCCAGAAGCCTTGGTCAATTCCTGCACATGACCGTAACTTGCATAACTATCATGGAACTGATTATTATGTGGATTTGGTTGTTGCTACTGCCGGAAATACATTGGCGCAATGTATTTATTTATTGGATGACCGCTTGCCGGCCGAAACGAAAGCTTTGGCGATGTGTGCTTTCCGTGAGAAGGTGTTCCGCCCTATCTACCGTTGTTTGGAAGAAACAAAACCTTTTTATTGGTTTACTGTCACGAATAACTGGAACTCGGTGTGCTTGGCCGGCGTGACAGGAGCTGCACTTGCTTTGTTGCAGGACAAGGAAGAGCGTGCTTACTTTGTGGCTGCTGCTGAGAAGTATTATGTATATGGAATGAAGGGATATAGTGATGACGGATATTGCAGTGAGGGGGTAGGATATTATAATTATGGTTTTTGCTCGTTTATCTTGTTGCGTGAAGAAATTTGTCGTGCTACGAAAGGGAAGATTGATTTCTTCCGTACTCCTAAGTTTGCCCGTATTGCACAATATGGAAAGAAGATTCAGATCATGAATCAGGTTTGCCCTGCCTACGCCGACTGTCGTGCAGGTGTTTCACCTTCTTGGTTTATTACAAACTATTGTGATAATGTGTTGGGTACAGCTCCTTATGAAGAAAAATATGAAATACCCGGTATGGATAATCTTTCATTGCACACCATCGGCATGTTCCCCCATCAGGCTTGGAAAGTGGAAATGACTCCCGAAATACAAGAGGTATTGAAGGCCGAGGCTGATGAACTTCATTCTTGTTATGATGAAGCAGGCATTATTATTAGCCGCCCTGCTACCGGTTCGACTTGTCGTTTGGGCGTATCTGTAAAGGGAGGGCATAACGCGGAAAACCATAATCATAATGATGTGGGTTCTTATGCAGTAGTGATGGGTAGTCAGACGATGGCAGGCGATATGGGTGGACCTTTCTCTTATCCCGGTGACTATTTCAGTGGAAATGCTTATAAATATCCTATTAAAAATTCATTTGGTCATCCCGTTCCCTTTATCAACGGACAATGTCAGGTGTCGGGCAAGAAGGCTCAGGGAGTGGTGTTGAAGAAAGAACTGACTGGCGGCACAGATATCTTTCAGATTGATTATACATCTGCTTATGCTACTGCGGTACCTGAACTGGAAAAGCTGATACGTACCTTTACTTATAATCGTGCCGGAGAAGGAACGTTCGTGATTGAAGACCGTTTTGAAGCAGTGTCAGGAATTTCTTTTGAAACAGCTATTACTACTCGTGCCGACTGGAAGATGATAGGAAATAATCGTTTGGAGTTGGTGCTGGGAGGAGAAAAAATGACGGTGGATATTGAAGCTCCGGGTGTGGTAGAATTTGATTCGGAGACTGTTGAAGTGAACTCTCCTGCTTATACGCGTATCGGTATTCGTCTGAAGAAACCGTTGCAAAGCGGTAGTGTCCGGCTGATAATGTATCCTTCGCGTCCATAGTTATGTATAAAATAGTCCGTTCGGTTAATTTATGTACAAAGAACTCAAAAAAAGGGTATGCTCTAGTGAAGGGCATACCCTATTTTTGTACTGTTAAAAAGTTTACTACTAACGAATTTTAAGCTATTATTATGAAAAAAACATCGAAACGGATTTCTTTGCTTTTACGAAAGAAAGGATTCTTCATGTGCACTACATCAATGCTGTTGGCAAATGTGAGTGTATTTGCAAGTCCGGATGCAGCGAAGACATCTTTGCTGCCGGCTAAATCGGATGTGGCATCAGTGGCCATTGTTGCGCAACAAGGTAAGACTATTACCGGTGTGGTGATGGATTCACAAGAGTCTATTATCGGTGCAAATGTGATGGTAAAAGGTACGACAAACGGTACGATAACCGATTTTGAAGGAAAGTTTACCCTGAGCAATGTACCTGAAGGAGCTATTCTGCAAATCTCTTATATCGGTTATCAGAGTATGGAGATTAAAGTTGGAAATCAAACTAGCTTTACTATCAAATTGAAAGAAGACAGCCAGGCTTTGGATGAAGTAGTGGTTGTGGGGTATGGTTCGCAAAAGAAAGTGAATTTGACAGGTTCTGTGGGAACTGTTGATGCAAAAGTTTTGCAATCACGTCCCATCACTTCGTCTACCAGTGCATTGCAGGGGACTATACCTAACTTGCAGATTACGCCGAGTAGTGGTGAGCCGGGTACCGGAGCAACACTGAATGTGCGTGGTACTACTTCTATAAATGGTGGCAGCCCATTGGTATTGGTTGACGGTGTGGAAATGGATCTTGACATGATTAATCCGAATGATATTGCCAACGTTACGGTCTTGAAGGATGCGGCTGCATCTGCCATCTATGGTGTACGTGCTGCTTATGGTGTTATTTTGGTAACTACGAAAAATGCAGGTTCGGATATGAAGACTACTGTATCTTATTCCGGTAACGTGGCATTCTCTAAACCGACTGTATTGCCGGAGATGGTCGACACAAGTTGGGAACATGCCGAATTTGTAAATCGGGCAATGACAAATGCTAATTTGGATGTGATGTATAATCCGGATACAGTGGAAAAAATGAAGAATTATGCTAATGATCCGGCTAATAATCCTGAATATGAAGTGCTGAACGGTACTATGTATTATTATGGTCATTCTGATTGGACCGATTTAATGCTGAAGAAATATACTCCTTCTCATCGCCATAATATAAATATTTCGGGAGGTAATGAAAAGACTAAATTTTATACTTCTGTAGGTTATGTAAATCAATCTGGGATGTATAAAGTGGGGGAAGACAGCTATCAGCGTTTGAATACTCGTTTGTCTGTAGATAATCAAACGACTCCATGGATGAAGCTGGGGGCTAAAGTATTGTATAACTATACTACTACCGATAAGCCTCATAAATATAAAGATGATGTTTGGCAGCAGATGGTATTTTCAACTCCGACACGTATGGCTCGTCCGTGGGGAGGTGATGCACGTTATCCGGAACTTGACCAATATGCCGGTAAATATTTCGATGACCAGAATCCTATTTCTTTGCTGGAACAAGGAGGTCGTGACAAGAAGAAAGTACATGATATCTGGTTGACAGGTAGTGCGGATTTTACTTTTACGAAAGATTGGCATGCACGTGTGGATTTTACTTATAACCTGAATTACAGCCGCAGTGCCGAACATCGTAAAAAAGTGGATATGATTACCAATGCTTTTGTTGAGACGGAAGGTAATACCAATAACAACAGTTATTCGTGGGTGAACGGTAATAAAGATTATTATTCTTTCAATGCTTATACAGACTACGAACACACTTTTGCAGAAAAGCATTATGTAAAAGCCATGTTAGGTTTCAATCAGGAATTGACTAAGTATAATACAACTACTGCTACCCGTCAGAACCTTATATCTCAGGATTTACCTTCAATGAGCTTGGGTACCGGTATGCAAACTGTTAGTGAAAGCGGTTATGAATGGGCATTACGCGGCGGTTTCTTCCGTTTGAATTATATCTATAATAACCGTTATCTATTTGAAGTGAACGGCCGTTATGACGGAACTTCCCGCTTCCCGTCCGATAATCGTTTTGTATTCCTGCCTTCATTCTCGGGAGCATGGCGTGTTTCGGAAGAAGCTTTCATGGAATCTACCCGTTCTTGGTTGGATAACTTGAAGGTACGTGCTTCATACGGTATCTTGGGTAATCAGTTGTTGACAGCCAGCAGTTGGTCGGGTAACACTAAATATTATCCGTATATTCCCTTTATGGCTTCGGGTACAGCAGGAAACTGGCTGTTTGTAGACGGTGAGAAATCTTTGTATATCAATCTGGCAGGCTTGGTATCCAGCGACTTGACTTGGGAAAAAGCTTCTACCTTTAATATTGGTCTTGATTTTACAATGTTGAACCAACGTTTGGACTTCTCTTTTGACTGGTATCAGAGAACAACATCGGATATGCTTGTTAAAGTGGAATATCCTGAAGTATTGGGAACAACAGCTCCTCCTGCCAACAAAGCGGAGCTACGCACTCGCGGTTGGGAAGTATCCGTTAAATGGAATGACCGTATTGGCAATGACTTCTCTTATGATTTAGGCTTTATCCTTTCGGATTCACAGGCTGAAATTACTAAATATGAAAATCCGAGTGGAACATTAAGTGACTATTATGTAGGTCAGAAGATTGGTGAAATATGGGGATATGAAACAGAAGGTTTCTATCAGTCGGACACCGATGTGCAAAACCATGCAGACCAGTCTAAGTTAGGTGCTAACTGGGCTCCCGGTGATATCATGTATAAAGATCTGGATGGAAATAAGAAGATAAACAACGGCTCGAATACATTAGACGACCATGGTGACTTGAAAGTAATCGGTAACACTACTCCGCGTTACCAATACGGTATCACTGCTAATATGTCTTATAAGAATGTATATTTGAATGTCTTCTTCCAGGGTATCGGCAAACGTGATTTCTGGCCGAGTTCACAACCTTTCTGGCCGGTGGCAACACAGTATTATAATACTCAGAAATGGTTTGTTACGGACTCATGGTCTGAAGATAATCGTGATGCATATTTTGCACGTCCTATTGCACGCGAAACAAAGAACCAACAAAAGCAGACCAAGTATTTGCAGGATGCTTCTTACTGTCGTCTGAAGAATCTGACAGTAGGATATGACTTCCCGAAATCATGGTTGAGCTTCCTGCACGTTGCAAAGGCAGGTGTTTATTTCAGTGCTGAGAACTTGTTTGAGTTCACTAATGTGAAGGGAGCTTATGACCCTGAAGCAGCAGGTAAGAATGGTACTATGGTATATCCGTTCCAGCGTACTTATTCATTCGGATTAAACGTAACATTCTAAATTTAGTAGACAAGATGAAAAAAATAATATTAAATATAGCAGCTTTGGCGGCTGTATCATTGATGTGTGTTTCTTGTAATGACTCCTTTTTGGATAGAAATCCGACACACGACTTGAATGACAATAGCTATTGGAAGACCGAAAGTGACCTTGAAGTCTATAATAACGGTATTTACAATGAAGCCGGAAATGACAGTTATTACCGTTTTATGGTAGGACATACCCTGGGTGCATGGAATAGTAGTTATGCGGATTATTTCTGGAAGGATGTACAGACTGATAACTATGTTTCGAAGAGTAACTCAAACCATACTTCGTATACAAAGATTGCTGCCGGGAAAGAGACGGTTCCCAATGACCCGACTGCCGGAGGGTGGTATTGGACTTTGCTGCGCCGCATCAATACTTTCTTTGCTAATTATGAGAAAGTGGGAATAGCAGAAAATATCAGAAACAAGTATGCAGGTGAGGCTTATTTCTTTCGTGCATGGTTCTATTTGGATAAAGTGCAGATGTATGGTGATGTTCCTTATATCACTACTCCTTTGACTACGGATTCTGAAGAACTGTATGGGCCGCGTACTCCCCGCAAGGAAGTGATGGACCATGTTCTGGAAGATATCAATAAGGCTTGCGACTATTTGCCGGAAGACTGGGGTAATAAAGGGGTGCGTGTGACAAAAGGTGCAGCATTGGCATTAAAATCACGTATTTGCCTTTACGAAGGTACTTATAGAAAATACCATGGACTGGGTGATTATGAAAACTTCTTGCAGGAAGCTGTGAAAGCATCTGAAGCGTTGATGGCAATGAAGAAATATGAAATCTATAATACCGGAAATCCGGATAGAGACTATGCCACTTTATTTACCAGTGATGATTTGACTGATAATAAAGAAGTGATTCTGTTTAGAAAGTATGTAGCCGGTTTGTTGGGACATCGTTTGTGCGGTTATTTGGTTGCTTCGGGTAATGGTGCTACAAAGGATTTTGTAGACGACTTCCTTTGCATCGAACCGGATGGAAGTGCTAAACCTGTTGCTTTGAGTGAGACTTTTAATGATGATGAGTATGAGAATGTTTTGGATAACCGTGACCCGCGTTTGACTCAGATTGTACTTGATCCTCGTCACTCAAAAGAAATTCTGTACAATAAAGACAAGTTTATCTTCCCTCGGGTAGCGGGAATGACAGGTTGGGAATCGGCTACAGGTTATCATGTTATTAAGTATTATATTGCCGAGCAAGATATGAAAGGTTATGGTAACGAGACACATGACGCTCCATTGTTGCGCTATGCTGAAGTCTTATTGAATTTGGCAGAGGCAAAAGCTGAATTGGGAACAATTACACAGTCTGATTTAGACCGGACTGTCAATGTGATTCGTGACCGTGCCGGAATGCCTCACTTGACCCTGAATCCTGTAATGGACCCGAAATATGCGGCTGAAGGTTTGTCTGCCCTTATTATTGAAATTCGTCGTGAACGTCGTGTTGAACTGTGTTTTGAAGATACTCGCTATCAGGATTTGATGCGTTGGAAATGGGGCAAGCGTTTGGCAAATCGTGTACTGGGTATGCGTTTTGAACCGTCAGATTTTGATAATCCTCGTTTTAATCCGTCAGAAGGCAAGGCTGATCCTGAACGTGTGAAGCTGTTTGAATTGAACGGAAAACATTATATTGATGTGTTTGCCGGCACCGACTGGGAAAATCGCTCGTTTGATGAAAATAAGCATTATTATCATCCTATACCTGTTAATGTGATTGGTAAGAACAAAGAGATAACACAGAATCCGGGATGGGATTAAACAAATATCTTAATTGTTGAGGTAAAAGGTTGGATTACGGTTAGGTTTGGGGTGTGTCAAAACTAAAACGGTCTATTAAATTGTCAACTGTAGGGGGAGGGTTTGCCTGCCCGAATACACAAAGCAAGCTGTTTTCGGGCGAGCGAATCTCGCCCCTACGGGCTAAGCGACAGCATTAGAACGTCTTGATACACCCCTATTTATTTTCTCCCCTATTGTCTTCTACTCCTCTTTTGCGGGTGGATTAGCATTCTTACGTACATTCAAAGGAGCAATACCATAGAATGTTTTGAAACATTTGCTGAAGTATCTGGCCGAAGAGAATCCGAGCTGGTAGGAAATTTCCGTCACATTGAGATGAGGTGCATTGTTTAATAAATGCATGGCTTCTTCCAGTTTTAACTTGAGAGTAAACTCGTTGGGAGTCAGTCCGGTTATTTCTTTTAATTTCGTATATAGTTTGCTGCGTCCCATTCCAAGCTCAGAGGCGAGAAGATTCATGTCAAACTCCGGGTTTTCAAAATTCTCTTTAATTATTTGTGTCGCTTTTTCCAATAGTTGTCGGTCGTTTATGTTAATGGTGTCCGGGGCTTCTTGTTTGTTGGCAATAGGCTGTTTAAGCCGTTCCAGCATTTGTTGCCGAGTCTTAATAAGGTTACTGCAGCGTGCTATGAGAATTTTCACATTAAAGGGCTTGGTGATATAATCGTCTGCACCGAACATATATCCTTCTATTGTATATTGTTCAGATACCTGTGCTGTGAGCAATATGACGGGGATATAAGATAGTTCGATACTGTTTTTTATTTTGTAGCATAATTCCTTACCCGACATTTCCGGCATCATCACATCGCTGATAATGAGGCTGGGATGTACCTGATATGCCATTTGTAATCCTTCCTTGCCGTTTTGGGCAATGTGTACTTCATACATGGATTCGAATATGCTCTTCAGCAAATCCAGCATTTCTTTATTATCTTCCACTATGAGGAGCACAGGTTTTCCACTGTCTGTATCCGGTACAACGGGAAGGACTTCTTCAACAGGCATTTCTGTCAGGTCGAGCGGCTTGTTGATATCTCTGCTGTCATCCGTGGTCAGGCGGGTATGCGCAATGTCTTCGGGTGAAAAATGGGAATTTCCTTTTAGCAGGTCAATAATGAATTCGCTTCCTTGTTCAGGTTCGCTTTTTACATGGATGTTTCCATGATGCAGGTCGATGATTCCTTTGGAAAGTGCTAGTCCGATTCCTGTGCCGAGCGTGAATTTGTTGGCACCATTCTCCAGTTGGTAGAAACGCTCGAATATTTTGTTGACTGCTTCTTGCGGAATGCCGGAACCATTATCCTTTATACTTATATGAGCCTGTGTGTTTGTACTGCTGATGCTCACATTGATTTTACCTCCTTTTGGGGTATATTTAAAGGCGTTTGAAATCAGATTGAATATGACTTTTTGCAGTTGTACCGGGTCAAACCATAGTTTGAGTTCCTGTTCCGGGCATTCAAACCGGTAATTGATTTGCTGGGTGGCGGCATATTCATAAAAGGACATATATATTTCCTTTATAAAAGGGACGATATCCTTATGTTCAATTTTCAGTTTCAGGTAGCCTTGTTCCTGTTTGCGGAAGTCTAAAAGTTCTGAAATGAGATCTCTCATGTGCCACGCGTTCTTATAGATATGCAATATACGATTATAGATGGTGGGAGCAAGCTTGTTTGACTGCAATAACACTTCAATCTGTCCGATAATCAGTGTGAGAGGGGTGCGGAACTCATGTGAAATGTTGGTGAAGAATCTCAGTTTGACCTGATTTAGCTCTTCTGTACGTTCTTTTTCTTTGCGCTCGAATTGGAGTGAGGTCTGAAGTTGGGTTTGTTTGGTTTTGATATAAATGATGAGGTACATGATACCAATCACACACAATATATATATCATAAATGCCCAGTAAGTGGCATAGAATGGAGGAGCGATGTAGATGTTGAGGCTGATACTGTGCGTACCTTGATGTTCGCGAACGGTTAAACGATACATGCCCGGACTGAGATTGGTGTAGGAAATAGACTGTGAATGGGTAGGAATCCAATGGTCGGAAAAGCCTTCTAATTTGTATTCATAAATGATGTCTTCGTTCAACGTATAATTGGAGGAACAAAACTCGAAGATTAGATTGTTCTGGTCGTGTGAAAGCTTGATTTCTTTTACTTGCGAGAGTGTTTGCGAGAGGATTCCGGTTTCATCATCGGGCAGTACGCGTGTGTTATGCACCCACAACTGATCAAAATAGATATGATAATTATTGTTGCTGTGGTAGAGTTGTTCTTCGAAAAAAGAAAGCATGCCGTTTACTCCGCCGATAAAGGTTTCTCCATTTTGTGCGAAATAAATGCTTGACCCCTGGCAATATCCCATTTGAAATAAATTGTATGTATGCTTGCTTTTACCGGTTTCGGGATCGAAGAGGGAGAATCCTTTGCTGTGTAGAATCAGTAGATGGCGGTAAATGGGAGATTCACAGATATAGTAGCAATAATCGCTAGGCAGCGCATTATTGCCTAATCCATATTGACAGAAGGAATCATTGTCGGGGATATATTTGAATAAGCCTGAGCCGATGGTACCAAAGTATATCTCGCCTTTGCTGTTTTCCATGATATCCACTATCCTGAATTTGCCGATGGAAGAAGAGTCTTGCGCATTGGTATAATAGCGATGGAGGCTGTTGTCCGTCATGTGGATACACAGAAGTCCTCCTTTTGAATCGGCCAGCCATAATCTTTCTTTGCTGTCAATAAGAAAGGTTTCGAATTGATAGGGACGGAAGAGAAGCTTATTGATGTCCTCATTGTGGGTGAGGGGGGAGAATGTCTCTTGCTCGGGATTGAAAAGGTAGACACCGGCTTGCGTCAGTATAATAAGCTTGTCTTTATAAGGTTGTATTTCGTTGACGATATTTCCGGCTTGTGAAGTCGGGTTGTTTTGAGAAGGAATTAGCGTACGGAACTGTTTCCGGGTAATGTCGAAGACGGCGAGACCGCCTGTATGTGTACCTATGTATAGTTTGTTTCTTTCCTTGGCATAATAGATACATTTCATATTATTATGAGCTGTTCCGGGCAGTCCATTGGCATGATAAGAGAATTTCTCAAAGGTCCGGGTAGTTCGGTTGAACAGATTCAATCCTCCTCCTTCCGTACATATCCAAAGGTTCCCCGTCCTGTCTTCTACCATCTTGCCGACAAAAGGAAAACTCAGGAAATGGTTTCCTGTTGCTCCCGAACCATAAAACCGACACGTGTTGGTATCAGGATTAAAGTAATTTACTCCACCGAAATAAGTTCCTATCCAGATTGTTCCTTGCAGGTCTTTATATAAGCAGTTGATAGAGTTATGGCTGAGTCCGTAGTCTATATTATCTTGATGCAGATGGGCGGACCATGTATCGGAATTTGGGTTATAATGGTTCAGACCATTGAAAGTTCCCACCCAAATATGTCCGTTGTTATCCTCCTGAACTGTTCTTATCTGATTATTGGATAAACGGTTGCTATCGGTGTAATGTGTTATTTCTTCCTGCGGACTGATACGGTATAGACCATCCTGCACAGTGCCGGCCCATATATTTCCTCGGCTGTCTCTGTAGATGGAAGAAACATGAGAGATGCCCGTGATGGTCTTGATTGTTTTATAATCTTTACGGGATATTAATGAAACGCCTTGCTTATGTCCCATCCAGATGTAATCCTTGTCTATAATTAGAGAGTTTCCAATACTGAATTTATTGTCCAAGGTAGCAGCGTGGTGTATTTTTCCGTCACTTTTCAGATAGTATTGCAATTCGTTCCGATACCCGAGCCATAATGTATCTTTATAGCAATACATGGTATGGGCTGCATTTGGAAGGATGCAGGTAAACTTTTCTTTTTCTATATCGAACTTTATCAAATCATAGATGGATCGGATATAGATGCTTCCGCTCTTGTCTCCGCAAATGGCGCTGATTTCATTGTGGGTAAGGCCGTTGTCGTTTTGCGAAGGACGATAGATATCTATCTTGTCGCCATTGTATCTGTTCAGTCCTTCGCTGGAACCAAACCACAATGTTCCTACTTCATCCTGATAAATGGAAAGGACGGTGATTTGCGACAAACCGTCTTTTACATTAATGTGCTTAAAGTGAATATGATTTCCATAGCAAAAGAAAACACAACAGAAAATGAGGATACAAAATACATTTATTCTCATATTAGATTTGTTTTAGGTCTTTTTAGCGAGGCAAATTTAAGTATTAATTAATCAAGATGGAAACGATAAGAAATAAAAAGCATGTAAATGCATCCAAAAGTTTGCAGAACGAAGGAGGATTCTTGATATCGTTCCACCCTGGTGAAGTGTCTCGCAAATATTTTTTCTTGATGATAGAGCATAAATAAATGCGATAATTCACAAAAGATAATAGATTTCTTTATATTTGTAATCGGGATTGCCGACTATTCTTTTTCTTGGTTTTTTCTGTTGGAGAGTAATTGGTAAGCCTTAGTATTCATTGCCTTATATTTTAGTTCTATGAGACACTTGCTGTTGTTTTTATTCAGTTTGCTGCCTACTTTCTTGTGGGCAGACAATATTTCGGTAGAGAAGGCTCAAGAGTTGGCTATTACCTTTTTCAAGGAGGGACATCCGCAGCGTTCCGCCTTTTCTTCTTTGCGGTTGCTTGTTACGGATGAAGCCGTGTCTGCCCGGGCAGTGGGAGAGGCTCCTGCCTATTATGTGTTTGGCTGTACCGACAGCGAGGGCTTCGTCATTGTGGCGGGCGATGATGCGGTGATGCCTGTGTTGGGCTATTCGTTCGACAGTAGTTTTCCACAGACCGATTTGCCTGTCAACCTGAAGTTGTGGTTGCAGGGAATCAGTGAAGAGATAGCGGAGAAACGTCGTGCTCCGACGTATGGTTCGACGCAAAGCAACAGTCTGGCTCAACGCTGGACGACGGTCCGTGCCGGACAAGCGGTGGTAGAATTGGAGACGGCTAAATGGGATCAGGCCAATCCTTACAATTGGCTGTGCCCGCACATTGCCGGCAAGGAGACCTATACCGGTTGCACTGCCACCGCTACTGCTATTGTCATGCGATATCATCAGTGGCCCAAGGCGGGTAGTGGCACTTTGCCGGCTTACACTACGAGGACTCACCAGAGATACATTGCTGCACAGTCTTTAGGACATGCCTATGACTGGGACAATATGCCGCTCAGCTACGCGCAATCTTTTTCTTCGACTGCCGGAAATGCCGTAGCCACTCTGATGCGCGACTGTGCACTCATGATTTCGTCTGATTTCGGCCCGATAGGGGGGGAAGGTACAGGCGCTTATGTGACCGATGTAGTGAAAGGACTACAGACTTACATGGGATATGACAAGGACGGACGTTACATAGTGCGCAGTAATTATTCCTTTGCCGAGTGGATGCGGATAATGAAAGGCGAACTGGATGAAAGGCGTCCGGTCATTTATACCGGCGGCAGCAGTGAAGGCGCTCATGCCTTTGTGCTCGACGGTTATGACACTGAAAACTATTTCCGAGTGAACTGGGGATGGAGCGGCTGGGGAAACGGCTACTATCTCTTGTCGGCTCTCGACCCCGTTGAACAGGGAGCAGGCGCTTCCGGCGGCCACTATAATGAATATCAATCGGCACTTATCGGATTGAAGAAGGATGAAGGAGGTATAGGCGTGGAAGATTTTCGTTTCATGTGTTATACGGACGGTAAGAATTACCGGGGAATCACTTCTTCGGAAAAGGTGTTTGAAGTCAATAAGCCTTTCTCGCTGGATATCGGTTTCCTTGGCTATTATGGTAGTCTTCCTTTTACAGGTAAAATCAGTTTGGCTCATGTCGATAAGAATGGAAATATAAAAGAAGATCTTTATTCTTTAATGGCGAGTCAATTACCTTCCGGTTCCGGCTATATGTTGCCCGGAGTACAGGTGACTATCACCCGGCCCATTACTTCCGGCGACCGTATCAGGGCTTATTGGACTCATACGCAGACAAAAAAGATAGAGTGGGTTAAAGGAAACGAGGAAGACGGCTGTGTGTGGGATTTTATCCTGAGTGAGGAGGTAAGTTTGGAAAAGGAGACCTCACTGACCTATAACAACCGGACCCGATTGCTGACACTGCAAGTGCCTGCCGAAACCGTGGTGCAAGTGTTTGGTGCCGATGGCAGCGATTTCAGCCGGATGTGCGAGGTGCAGGAACGGCAGGTGAGCATTGACACCGGGAAACTGTCTGCCGGCACCTACCTGCTGCGTTTGCAACTGCATGACATGACCAAGGAATTGAAGTTCAAGGTGGGAGCTCCTGTGCAATAGAGGTAATAAGATTAATGATTCATAAATACCATAAAGAATATTCGTATGAAAACTTCACGATATAATATACTTCTCGTCTTGTGGGCGCTCATGTTGCTTGTGGCTTGTTCGGACAGTAGTTCTGACGAATCGGAAAAGCCGGTTGCCCCCTCCATTACGCTGGATACTGAAATTCCGCCGGTCATTGTGGCGGAAGGAGGAACGGTTGCGGTCGGTTTTAAGGCGTCAGCGGATTGGACTGCAACCAGTGACCAACCGTGGTGCATCGTGTCGCCTGCTTCGGGCAAAGCCGGCAACGCTACTGTGACCGTAAGTGCCGAAAAGAATGAGGATTACAATGAACGGAATGCGACTCTGATTTTAAGGGTTGGAACGGTGCAGAAGAAGATTACTGTGACGCAAAAACAGAACGATGCCTTGACGGTGACAGCTGACAAGATAGAGGTTGCCACCAAAGGAGGAGAAATAACGGTAGAGGTAAAGGCTAATGTGACGTTTGAATACGAGGTGGAAGAAGAGGCTGGCGGGGGGGTTGTATCGGGTCCCCCCCTCGGGCAGCA
>OGPQ01000860.1_pt1 | contig 23907 bp, 20 predicted proteins | sample 1552971 | NCBI WGS metagenome assembly OGPQ01 (sample SAMEA2580232, study PRJEB22360) | human gut metagenome | biome: human gut; feature: human-associated habitat; material: faeces | place: Denmark | collected 2008/2010 | reverse complement strand
TTTTTTATTTTAATTATATTATTAGTATGGTTAATTATTTTTAAAATATAAATTATTAATTTTGAGATTATAAGCTCAAAATTATTTTTTGAAGACTTTAATGGCTTCAAAAAGAAGTGAACAACGAAGTGTGAACTTACTAAAATAATTATAAAAGCCTTTATTTTTAGGCTATTTTTTAGTATAATATATTATGTGATAGTATGAAAAGAAGTTATATATTTATTGGTGGATTTTTAATATTTATTTTAATTATTACAATAGTAGGAAGTAATATAGTTACTGGTAATACTAGTATAAAGAAAGAGAAGGATATACTTAGTGTTCAAAGTAATAAAGAAGTATATTTTAATGGATATGGTTATAGTTTAGATAATCCTAATGTTATTATTAATCCTTATGGTAATAGCCCACTTACTGGTATTGCTATGTTTGAAACTAGTGATTATAGTGAAGTTAGTATATCTGTTAATGGAGATATTAACTATACTTTTGGTAAGAATAAACATCATATTATACCTATATATGGATTATATGCTGATTATGATAATACTATTGTATTACGAAGTGAAAATAAAGAGAAAGTTATTAATATTAAGACTGATAAGTTACCTGATGACTTTGGTGAGGTTTTATATGATGGTAATTATTCTTTTTACAATGGTAATTATCCTTATGCTAGTGATAGTAATGGTAATGTTAGATGGTATTTAAATAAAAAATATTATGGTGATATTACTGTATATAAAGATAATATTATTATTGGTAATGATAGTTATACTGAAGATAATCATAGTACTGGTATATATAGAATGAATCTTTTAGGTAAAGTATATGGTGAATATTTACTTAGTGATGATTATTATGGTAATAGTATTTATGCTGATGGTAATATTTATGCTTTATCTAAGAATATTGTTATGATAGATAGTCAGACTGGTACTATTAGTAATTTAGGTAAGAATGATAATTATAGTTATATTAATGTTATAAATGGTAATGTTATTGTTGGCAAGGAAGATAAATTTTATAGTGTTAAGGATAAGAAGTTTAGTGAAGTAGAATCTTCTGAGAAGAGTAATATTTATTCTTTTTATGATGGTATTAGTGAATATAAAATTGTAAAAGGAGTTAGATATGGTAAACTAACCACTACGAATAAATATGATAAAGATATTTCTATTATTAAGTATGATAAATATGATGGTAAAGATATTAATATTAAGATGGATGTTAATAGAATTAGTATATATAATAATACTGGTAAAGAGGTTTACTTAATACTTGATAAATTATTTGATAAGAGAATATATGAAGTTAAAGATACTAAGTATGTTAATTTAAATGGATTAAAAGGTAAATATACTATTTATTATCGTATAGATGGTAAAGTATATAAGACTGATTATTATATAGAGGTGTAATATGGACAGAATTATTTTACATATTGATGTAAATAATGCTTTTCTTAGTTGGACTGCTGTATATATGCTTAAAAAAGGATATAAATATGATATTAGAAATAGATATGCTATTATAGCAGGTGATGAGTCACAGAGAAGAGGTATTGTTCTTGCTAAAAGTAATCCTTGTAAAAAGAAGGGGGTAGTTACCGCGGAGGCTATCTATTCTGCTAGAAGAAAATGTCCTTATTTAGAAATATATAAACCTAATTATAAGTTATATAAGTATTTTTCGGATAAGATGTATAATTATTTATGTCAATATACTGATATTATTGAAAGATATAGTATTGATGAGTGTTTTCTAGATTATACTGGCAGTATGGAACTTTTTGGGGATCCTGTTAAAATTGCTTATAAAATTAAAGATGATATTTATAGAATGTTTGGTTTTACTGTTAACGTTGGTGTTGGTAATAATAAATTGCTTGCTAAAATGGCTTCTGATTTTGAGAAACCTAATAAGGTACATACTTTGTTTAGCAATGAAGTAGAAGAAAAGATGTTTCCTCTTAAAGTTGATGATTTATTTATGATTGGTAAAGCTAGTAGTAAGAAACTTCATGAGATGGGAATTAACACAATTGAGGAACTGGCTAATTATGATGTTGATATGTTGACTAGAAAATTTAAGTCTATGGGTAAGATGATGCATGACTATGCTAATGGTATTGATAATAGTCCTGTTTATTATGAAAGAGAAGCTGCGAAAAGTATTTCTTCTTCGACAGTACTTCCTTATAACTATCATGATATTAGTATGATACATGATGTTATTCATAATTTGTCTTGTGATATTGGTAAAAAATTAAGATACAATAAAATGTATGCTGATACTATTGGTATTTGGCTTAAATATAACTATTTTGATAAAGTTAGTAAACAAGTAAAATTAGATTTTAGTATCGCAGCTGATGAAGAAATATATGATAATGCTTGCAGAATATTTGATAATTTATGGAATCATGATGATGGTATTAGAAGTGTTTGCGTATTTATTAGTGGCTTTTCTACAGTGAGAAAGAAACAGTTATCTATCTTTGATAATTTTAATAATAATGAGAATATGTTAGATAATGATAAACTTCAGAGTGTTATAGATGAAATAAGAGATAAATATGGTGATAAGGTTATCGGATATGTTAGTGACAAGGATAATAGAAGGTGATTTTGATGGATTTTAATGATAGAGAGTTAGTTGATAATACTGATGTAATGAAATTAGTTAGTAGGGTCTGCTACTTAGGAGAAGATGAAAGAAAGAGGGTATTTAATATTCCTTTTGTTAGAGATAAATTAAGAAGAGAATTACTTAAGACCTGCAACGAAGGAGATACATATAAAAATTTTAGATGGTTATTTAATATGATTGAAATTGATGACTTTTTTATTATTTTAGACTATGATACTATACATAATTTTTATAAAAAACATGATGGCGAATATAAATTATTTGTTTGTTTAACAGAAAAAAACATGGATAAAGCACTTCAATATATTCTTAATGATGATAATTTATTTAAAGAGTTTGTGTCTATATCTGATGATGTATATTCAATATTTGCTAGTGCTGATTATGAAGATATTGCTAAAATAATTTATAAAATGGAAGATATGAATCTAATTGCTGCTGGTAAGGGTCTTCAATTTCTTTCTTGTATTGGTAGTGATAAGCAGGTAAAGTTACTAGATGAAAATTTCAAAGATGAAACAATAGTTAAAATATTACCTTATTTAAGTATAACAAATATTTCCTCTTTCTTTGAAAATGATAATAGGGCAGTTTACTTATTTGATAAATTTTTTAATATTGTCAATCTTGTTAATTATAATGTTAAGTTTAATAGAGAAATTTTACTTAATGATAAGTTTTTTGATAAATTAAAAAGTGATAGTTTTATTGATTTTAGAAGAAATATTAATGCACTAGAAGTGAATAATGACTACTTGATAATAAAAAAGAAACTTGATAAATATTATAAGGAATTACTTAATGAATATGATAGTGATAGTGGCCTTTTTAAAGTATATGATGAGATTATTAAAAACCCAAGTTTAATGTATGAATATCGAGCTAATTCTTTTATTTATAGTAATGATATTAGGAGAATTTTTCTAAAATATAATGATTATGATGAAAATGGTAATGCTTGTTTTGTGGATTTAGATAGGCTTAAAAAAGAATTGAAGGGGGAAGTAAATAGAAAGATTAGTGAAGTGGTTGTAGATGCTTTGTTTTGTGATAATATTTATAATGTTTGGCTTAATATTAAAGAAATGCTTAGATATAATAGTAAGTTAGATGCTGAAGATAAAGCTCTTGATAATGATAAAATAGATTTTTATCAAATGATTCTAAATTTTGATAAAATTTCTTGTGAAGATAAGATAAATTTATTTAATAAGTTATATGATAAAAATATTAGTGTTTCTTTTTATGATGATTTAAGAAAACTTAAAGATATATCTTATGATATGATTAAAAAAGATTTAATTGATTTATCTAAATGCGATGATAAATTAGTATCAAATGATATAGATAATGTTAAAATATATGATTTAAGAGATAGTAAATATACTATGCTTGTTAGAATGCAAGGAATATATAAAGATAAAAGTAATAATAGAAGAAACTGTTACTCAATAATATCTGATGAAAATAGCGATACTTATGGACATGGTGAGGGTGGTATTATTTATGGATATAATTCTTTTGATAATGATACTGTTATTCATATGTTAGAGCAAGATGCCTTTAGTGGAGATGTTTATAGTAGTAATACCGCTGTTAGTAGATATGTTAATAGAATTATGACTTCAAAAGAGTTAGTTAATGGTAGTAATTGGTATAGTGAAATAGAATTAGTTAATTTACAAAATGAAAATAATGAATATAATGTTAAAAAACCTGATTTTATAGTTGTTTATGATGAAATAAGAGACAAAGATATAAATGAAAGTAAGAGACTTAATATTCCTATTGTTATTATTAAAATGACAAGACTTAAAAATGAGAATAAAGTTGATACTGGATTTGATAATGAAAGAGATAAATATATAGATGATAGTTATAGTGAAAAAACAGGGAAAAAATTAAGATAGATAGGAGATATAAATAATGAATGATGTTATTATAAATGGAATAGTTAATGATTTGGGTATAAAAAAAGATAGTGTAATTGCTACTTTGAAGTTATTAGGAGAAGGAGCTACAATACCTTTTATTGCTAGATATAGAAAAGAAGTTACTGGTGCTTTAGATGAAGAACAGATTAGAAGTATTAATGAGGTATATGAATATCAAGAAAATTTATTAAAAAGAAAAGAAGATGTTATTAGATTAATTGATGAGAAAGGTTTACTAACTGATGAAATTAGAGATAATATTTTAAAGTGTGAAAAATTAGTAGAAGTAGAAGATATTTATAGACCATATAAAGAAAAGAAAAAAACTAAGGCTACAGAGGCTATTAAGAATGGATTAGAACCTCTAGCTAAAATTATTATGTCTTTTAAAGATATTGATGTTAAAAAGATAGCGGAGTCTTATCTTAATGATAATGTTAAAAGTGTTGATGAAGCAATTACTGGGGCTAGTTATATTATAGCAGAGTGGATTAGTGATAATGCTAGTTATCGTAAATGGATTAGAAATAATATGATGAATCATGGTATTATTAAAACTAAACTTAAAAAGAATAGTACTGATGAAAATGGTATTTATGAAATGTATTATGATTATGAAGAGAGAGTTAAATTTATTAAACCACATAGAGTACTTGCTATTAATAGAGGTGAAAAAGAGGGAGTACTTAGTGTTAATGTGGTTGTTGATGATGATTATATTATTTCATATTTAGAAAATAAAATTATTAAAAATGATAAAGTTATGGCTAGTGATATTGTTAAGACTGCGATTAGAGATAGTTATAAGAGATTAATTATTCCTAGTATTGAGAGAGAAGTTAGAAGTGAACTTAAAGAAGTTAGTGAAGAAGCCGCTATTGAGGTGTTTGGAGAAAATTTAGAGAATTTAATTCTTACTCCACCAATGAAAGATGTTACTGTACTTGGTTTTGATCCGGCATTTAGAACAGGATGTAAGCTTGCTGTTGTTAGTCCTACTTCTAGTGTTCTTAATATTTCGGTAATTTATCCACATGAACCGCATAATAAATGGGAAGAATCAAAGAAAACTTTAAAAGATTTATTTAAAAAGTATAATATTGATATTGTAGCTATTGGAAATGGTACGGCTTCTAGGGAAAGTGAGAAATTAGTAGCTGAGACTATTAGTGAATACAGAGATAAAGATATTAAATATATTATTGTTAGTGAGGCTGGTGCTAGTGTTTATTCTGCTAGTGACTTAGCTATTAAAGAATTTCCTGATTTAACAGTTGAAAAAAGAAGTGCTATTAGTATTGCTAGAAGATTACAAGATCCTTTATCTGAACTTGTTAAAATTGATAGCAAGAGTATTGGTGTTGGTCAATATCAACATGATGTTAATGAAAAAAAGTTAGATGAATCTCTTGACTTTGTTGTATCTAAATGTGTTAATAATGTTGGTGTTAATGTTAATACTGCTAGTAGGTCTATACTTAAGTATATTTCTGGTCTTACTAAAAGTAATATTGATAAGATTATTGAATACAGAGAAGAAAATGGAAAAGTTTTATCTAGAGATGAACTTATGAAAAAGAAGGTACTAACTCCTAAGGCATATGAACAATCTATAGGTTTTATGAGAATTATTGATGGTACTAATCCAATGGATGTTACTTCTATTCATCCAGAAAGTTATGGCACTGCTAGTAAACTTCTTGATATGTATGGCTTTGGTATTAATGATCTTGGTAGTAAGAAACTTAATGATGTACTTGGCGCAATTAATATTAAAGAAGTTAGTGAAAAACTAGGCACTGATATTTATACTTTAGAAGATATTATTAAATGTTTTTCTAAACCTAATAGAGATTTTAGAGATGACTTTGACAAGCCTCTATTAAAAAGTGACATTCTTAAAATAGAAGATTTAAAAGTAGGTATGGAATTATCTGGTACTGTTAGAAATGTTGTGGATTTTGGAGCATTTATTGATATTGGCTTACATGATGATGGACTAGTACATATATCTAAAATGACAGATAAGTACATTAAACATCCTAGTGAAGTTGTATCAGTTGGAGATATTGTTACTTGCTATGTTGATGATATTTCATTAAAAAAGAATAGGGTAAGTCTTAGTTTAATTAATCCTAATTTGATTAAAAAATAATTATTTTTGCTGTTTTTGTGTAAAAAATGTAATTTTTTTAAGAAATTTGCATAAAATAATTGACAGATAGGCAATTTTATAGTATCATTATTATTGCCTACTGATGCAGGTGTAGTTTAATGGTAGAACCTCAGCCTTCCAAGCTGACTGCGTGAGTTCGATTCTCATCACCTGCTCCATTGACGAATCTGTTCGAACTATTTAGTTTGAACTTGATATATAGAATCAATCGAAAGATTGATTTTTTTGTGTCTTACAAAGAAGTCATCCTAAAGAAAGGATAGTGTTTATGATTAATATTATCAAACAAGAAATACCTATTGATGAATCACTTAAAAAGAAATTAGAGTTTATTTGTGATTTTTGTAATACTACTCCTACATTTATAAATGGTAGTATTAGAAAATTAGATAAAACTAATTTAACTTATATTGAACCTCATAAAGTTATTATAAAAAATATAACATTTCTTGTATTTAATTATTCTACTGATATCTACATTAAAAATTTAAACAATAAAATTCAGTTATCACAATTAGAAAATTACATTAAGAGTATTAACTAACGCCATTTGCCAAGATGGACTTTTGTCGAAAAAAATGATATAATTAATATAGACGGACAGAAGTAAATATGAGAAGTAATGGTAGTTAGAAGTACCCTTACTTCTCTTTTTTTAAAAGAAAAGGAGATGATTTTATTGAGTGAAGACGGAGTTATAAGAGAATGTGCTTTGTATTCTCGTGTGAGTACAGAAGATCAAGCACGTGAAGGATTTAGTTTATCAGAGCAAAAAGCACGATTGGAGGCATTTTGTAATTATTTTGGCTATAATATTAAAGAATATTATGAAGATGCTGGTATAAGTGCTAAAACAGGTAATTATAGACTTGAATTTGAAAGAATGTTAGAAGACGGAAGACAAGGCAAAATAAATATGATTGTTGCCTTAAAATTAGATAGAATTACAAGAAGTAATAAAGATTGGGAAGAACTAATGGAATATTCTGATAAATATGGTGTTGCTATTGCCTTAGTCGATGATAACCTTGATACAACAACTGCTAATGGTAAAATGGTATCGAGAATAATGGTTAGTGTTTCTCAAAATGAAATTGAAAGAACTTCAGAAAGAACTAAAATTGGATTAGATGGAGCTATTAAAGATGGACACATTCCACATCGTGCTCCACTAGGGTATAAACATGTAGATAAAAAATTAGTTGTTGACCATACAACAAAAGATGTTGTTATAAGAATATTTGAATTATGTCACAGTGGTATGTCATATCAAAAGATTAGTTCACTATTTAATAAAGAAAAAGTTTTAGGAAAAGAAAATTGGAGAGATTCTTCTATATTTACTATTTTACAAAATGAAGTTTATAAAGGAGATTTTGTTCACGGCAAAAGAACTAAGAAGCCTAGACACTATCACGATGTTGTTGAGCCAATAGTATCAAAAGAATTATGGGAAGAATGCCAAGACCAAAAGAAAAGAAATGCTAAAAGTTATCAAAGAACATTAACTTATTTATTCTTACAAAAAGTTAAGTGTCCTAAATGTAATAGAATTCTCGGTGGCAAAGCTACTAAAAAGAAAAATGGTAGTGTTTATTATTACTACTATTGCCACGATTGTAAATGCACTATTAAAGAAGAAATTATAGAAAAATATATAAGTGAATTTATAAACGATATTGTTGAATACGATTCAGTAGTCAATCAATTCTTTTTACCAATGATGAAACAAAAAATAGAAAATCCTATTGACGAATTAGAAAAAGAATTGAAACAACAAAAAGATAAACTAGATAGAATTAAACGTGCTTATGTTAATGGTGTATTTAGTTTAGAGGAATATGATAATGAGAAAAAAGTTATTAACAAAAATATTAGTGATTTAGAAATTAAATTATCTGATACTGAAGTATGTGATGATTTAAAATTTACACCTGAAGATATTTTAGTTAAAAGAGATATTGATTTCATTAATCAAATAAATTATCCAGAAAAATATAAAGAACTTAATAAATCTTGGAAAGAATATTCAAGAGAAGAACAAGCAAACCTAATTATGAATTATATTGATGAAATTGAATTAGAGAAAAACAATAATAAGTATGAAGTTAAGTTTATTAAATTTAGAGATTCAATTTATAAATCTATGCTTGAATTAGAAAGTACGGGATACCTAGATAAGAAAGTACAAATCTTCGGAAAGTTTGCAGGTTATTTAAGATTTAGTAATTATCTACCCGCTGAAAAAATTAATGAACACATTTTAAGATTAAGGCAATTCTATGATGTTAAATTTTATGAAGCGTGTTATTTTACTGAAGACCAAGTTTTTAGTTTTGATATAGATGAAGATAACTCTACTATTGTTAGAGTGTTTCCTATGGAAGATTATAAAAAGATAGACCCTAACAATGAAAAAGAAATTCATAACTATGGAGTTCTTTATATTAGTAAAAATAATAATTTTTATAAAGCAAGTGATGAGTTCGTATTTGACTATATACCTGAGAAATGTGAGGCACTTATATTTAGTAAAGAACCTATACCTATTGAGGTGAAACCTACTAATTATAATACCTTATATAATAATGAAGAATTAGCCGAAGCATAATTCTTCTATATCGGATTCTAAGGCGTGCCTTAGCCCACTGGTATTTTGATAGTATGTCAAAATGCCTAGGGGGTTAAATATTTTGTCATAACAAAATATAGATAAAAAAACAACAAAAGAAAGGAGATATGATTTATATAACTAGTTTAGGTTATTCTTTCCATATTGGAAGTGATAAGAATAAGAAAAATAGTAGTAAAGCAAGTGCTAAATCTAATTTAAGTGGTACAACTTCTAAGAGTAATAATGCTATTCAAAATGCAGCTGGATTATCAAAATGTGATAATCATAATTGCAGAAAATATGATGATAAAGAATATGATGTTGAAATTATTCGAGGTACTAATTCTATTGTAAATGATGTGAAAAAATTATATAAAGATGAATTTGAAGATGCAAGATTAGAATATAATTCTAGACAAGTTCGTGAAGATAGAAAGATAAAAGATTATTTCACTCATGTTAGTAATAATACCAAAAGTGATTTAGCTTGTGAGATAATTATTGAACTTGGAGATATGGAATTTTGGGGAACAAAAGAAATAACCTATAAAAAGAAAATGACTAATGTATTTGAAGAACAAGTTAAAAGTTTAGAAGAATTAGTTCCTAATTTTAAGATTGCAAGTGCTATCATTCATTACGATGAAAAAAGTCCACATCTTCATATAATTGGTGTTCCAATTAAATATCAAAATAAGTATGGAATGAAGAAACAAGTTGGTAAATCTAGTGTTTTTACTAAAGAGTCATTAACAAAAATACAAGACAAAATAAGACTACTTTCTATTGAATCTTTTAATAAAGAATATCAGACAAATTATAAATTGAAACAAAAATTAAAAGGTAGAAACAAAGACTATCATATAACCGAAATGGATAACTACCAACAAATGAAAGATAACATTGAAATACATCAAAGATATCTAAAATTAATTGAAGAAAAGAACAATGATTTATCTAATAAAACTAAAGAAATTGAAGCAATATTAGATAATTTAAAATCTAAAGGATTTGTAAAAAGTGAATTAGTATTAAAAGTTGTTGATAGAGATAAAATGATTGCTTTTATTAATTTAGTTAATAAAACTATTATAGAATATCAAAGTGTTGCAGAACTAACTGCCACTTTAAAAGAATTAGAATCAGAATTATTAAGTAATCGTGATAGATTAAAATTGTTAGAAAAAAATAATGAAGATTTATCTCTAAATGTTGATAGTTTAACAAAAAGTATTAAAGAAAAAGATGAAGAAATATCTGAACTTAAGAAAGAAAATCTTAATTTAAAATCTTTTTTAGAAAAGTTAAAAGACAAATTTTATTTTATAAAACATTTTATTTTTACTAAACTTATAGACCATAAAGAAAAAGATAAATATGTTCAACTAACTCATGATTTATATGAGCATAGAGGATTAGATGAAGATGATTATAAAAAATTAATAAATTTTTCTAAACCTATTAATAGTTCAAGAGATTATATAGCAAAAGAAAAAGATGATTATGAGCGTTAATGCTTTTAATCATCTTTTTTATTTGTCTAGCAAAAGTTACAAACTTTTTGATTTTCTTCTTGAATTTTTCTTAGATAAATTTTTTTCATAATCAATAATATTATTAAAATCAGTATATAATCTCTCTAACATATCCATTTCGTTTATATTTAATTTTTTATAATAATCAAACACTAATCTTATATATCTGGTTGAAAAATTATCTATCCAATTAATAAAATCTTGTTGTGTATATTCATCAAAATCAATTGAGTTATAAAATTCATACATTTTATCATAATTATAAGATGCTCTTGTATATGTTCTAGATTGATTTTCTTTTTTTGTACTTGTATTATTGTTTTGTTTACTAGATTCATCAACATTACTTGAATGTGGATACTGACCGCTTTCTCTAAGTGTTTGGTCATATAATTTTCTTGCTTCTACATCTCTTAAAACACTATATGCTCCATTTATTTTACACATCATTTCATGACACGTTTTATTATTTGTACCAGGATTAACATCAGGATGATATTCCATAGCCATTCTTCTATATGCTATTTTAATTTCTTCAAGAGTAGCAGTTGGTGATACTCTTAATATTTCATATAATGTTTGTTCATTATTGTTTTTTTGCATAATTATCCCCCTTAAATTTGTATTATAGTATAACATAAAAATATATTATTTGCAAATTCAACCAACTAGGTTATAGTTAGTGTTCACAAATTTCTATAATTTGAAAACATTAACTCAATAAATACTTTTATAAATTATTAAAAAGTTTCTAAAAAATAATAAAATATTTTGCGTTCTTAAATCATATAGATAAATCAAAAGCATATATTCTTATTTTTAAAATTTGCCCATCATTATTTTTAGATTTTAATTTTAATTCAAATTCATTTTTATCTATTTCTTTATAACTTAAATAATTCTCTTCCTGTGGCATTGTATTTTTTATTTCTTCTAACACTTTAAAGAAATCTTTATTTCTTGAAAACATTATTACACACAATTTATTATCTCTCCAAGTTGTATAATTTTGTAATTGCTCTAAAGTAGATTGAAAAACTTTCTTACCTGCCCATACTTTACATTCGGCAATAAATGCTGCTCTATTTTCATATTCTATTAAAATATCAGTTTTACCATGTTTTCTAAAACATTCACCATTAGCTTTACCATTAAATAATCCATTTAAAAATGCTAATATTATATCTCTTAATTGTTCTTCATACATACCATTATATACTTCAGGTGTTCTTTCAAATGTACTTCCTTGATGTTTAATTAATTCTAAAATATCATTATAAATTTCATCGGAAATAGAATATTCTTGAATATTATTATTATTTTTTACTAAAGGTATAATTTTCCTTTCGATCTTTATTTCTTCAATTATTTTTGGATTAGTTCTTTCTATTGGAATTTCTAATAACTTTGAAATAGAATAAAACTTATCTATTTTTTCTCTTCGTTTATTTAACTCAGTTCTAGTAATTTGCTCTATTTGTGAATTAAATGTTTTTGCTTCAGCATTACAATATCCTATAAATTCCTTTATATGTTGTAAATCTCTATTAATTTTATTAAACAATAATTGTCTGTTTTCTTCTTTAGTCATTACATCTAAAGTCTCACTAGCAGATATAGAAAAATAATTATCGTATAAATCAATATCAGGATGACCGCCTAAACTAAAGGTATTGGCAGAACAATAAAATAATAAATTATCTCCTATAAACGGGAACACACAAGTAACTTTAACACCCTCAACTTCCCAATAAGGAGGCTCATAAGGAGCATTTTTTCTATAAAACATATTTGCTTTTCTTATTATTTCTTTACTTAACTTCCTATTTTCTATTAATTCATCATCTATTTCAACCAAAATAAATTTGTGTTTTTCTATCATATTATAAACAATTATTTCATCTTGGTTAGAAATTATCTCATCATCTGATAATTTTTCAATATATTTTTTTATATCATTTTTTCTTGATTCTATAATTTTACTTATTTCATAATCTCTAAATGGTTTCATAAATTCACCTCTAAATAATATTTTATCATATAATTTTACTTTTTCTGACACATTTACCCTAATATATGATAGAATACTAATAGAGATTGGTATTTTATATATTAATTCGTTATAATCGAAAAGTTGTAGATATCTTCGACAACCGCTCCAAAAGATAAAATCGTCGCACCAAGCGATGTTAATGATTAAATCAACGCAAGTTGTTTTTTTTGTTTGTATAATTGTAAATGATGTGATACCAAGAAATCAGAAAAAATATTAATTCGAAAGTGGTGCTTTAGCATCACTTTTCAATTGTTCTCTTTTTTCAATAGGTGTCATCCAATTTAGTACTTGCATTGGTATATTGTTAGAACGTTTTAAATATGCTTTCATTTGTTTTAATAAATCACCATATGAATAAAAAGATAAGTAGGAATAAAATCTTTGTTGATCATTTCTATGACTTCTTTCAACTTTTCCGTTATGTCTTGGAGTTCTAGGCTTAATTAGTTTATGAGTTATTTTTAGTTCTTCACGCAAAATATCTAACGGATGAATTCTTTTAGTATTAGAAGTATGCGTAAATTCAGAACCGTTATCGGTTTGAATGATTTGAGGTTTATATCCAAAATAAACTATAGCTCTTTTTACAAAGTCGATGGTTGAATAAATAGATTGCTCTTTATAAGGGTAGATAAATCTTTCTCGAGATGCTTCATCAATAATAGTATACTGATAAAACTTCTCTCCATCGTTACCAATATAACATTCTTTAGGTACGTATTTAACGTCCATCTGCCATTTAATACCAATCATTTTAGGAGTATCATATTTTTTAGGAATATACTCTTGATGCTTTTGTTTATCAACAGATAAGTTCATTTTTCTAATAATTCTAAAAAGAGAACAAGCATGTCTTGAATAACCTTTTTCTGTTCTTAGTTTACCATATAATTCAGGTAAGGTAATATGGGGATTTCTTCTGGTATAATCTCTAATCCATTTAATTTCTTCATCAGTATGAGCATTAGGATGTTTAGATAAAGGTCTATGAGATTTATCAATAAGAGATTCTTTGGTACCATCAAATTTTTTCATCCATCTAAGAAGAGAAGATTTAGAGATATGATATCTTCTACAAACAAAAGATAAGGGGTAACCTTTCGAATATAGACGAACGGCATAAAATTTTGTATTCAAATTATGTGGAAAATAACGTATATTTTGTGGTATAGTATTTATAGCAAAAAGTCCTTTCGATAAATATTTTTTTGTTCAATTAATATTTTATCGGATTTTTTGCTTTTTTTGTACTTACATGGTGTCACATCAATTGTAACACTACATAGAATATAACTAAAAATAGCAAATAGTTGTTGACGTTGTGTGTAAAATATTGTATAATTTACATAGCAGGGGTCAGAGATATGAAATGGAAAATTGAAAAAGAAAAATTATTTATAATTGATGAAAGCAAAATTAATGCAGATGAAAGTTATGTATATAATTTGATTGTTAATCATTTTTTTAATAACGATAGTAATATATATGTAACTAATAATAAAAAATTAAAATTTTTTGTTACCTATGAAAGTTTTTTAAATAATAAATTTGATTTACAAAAAATGTTTATTAAAGATTTTGTTTTTATTAACAAAGATGATAATAACCAAATTATAGAGCAAAAATTTAAAAATACTAATTTTAATTACTTGCCGGTGTTGGATAATGATAACAATCTTTTATATGAATTAAAATTAAATAAAAATAGTGATGAATTATGGATTACAAAAAATAGATGGAATATTTTATACAAAGATAATAATAAGGTTGCAATGACATTAAATAAATATAAATTTAAAGAAATATATGTTATGGGAAATCTAAAAAGCTTACTATATAATTATATTATTATTAATACTGGTTTTAAATGTTTTAAACTTGATAGTAATAGGAACGATTTTATTTCAATAATTAATAAAAACGATACATTGATTATTGATACAGATAATATAAATCTTGATTATAAAAAGTGGATATATGATTTGCAAAAATATAACACAAACATTTCATACGGAAAATTTATATCTATAAAGGAATTATGTGATTATTCAGAATTAATTAACTTTAAAAAGTTCTATAATAATCCTAACTTTAATTGTTACATATTTGAATTTCAAACACCAGAAACATTAAATAATTTATCATTTAATGAAAAGTTGAGAATATCTTTTGATAAACATTATCGTTATTATTATTCTAACTTAGATAATCCAGAAATTTATAAAATAGTAAAAAAAGTCTTAGGAAAAAACTTTACAGCAGATTTTATTAAATCCAGAAGTGAAATGACAGGGAGTATTTTAAAAAATGGGGTTTGTTATTTAGCAGATTCTAACAATGAATATTGTAAAGTAATTAATGGTTTAAGATATACTGAAAATAAAAATGGATTTTATAAAAATAAAATAAACATATTTGGTGCTTGTATTGTATATGGAGCAGTTGTTAATGATGAAAATACAATTCCAAGTTTATTACAAAAAAAATTAAATAATTATAAGTATAGTTATGAAGTAAATAATTATGGTGCTAGAGCTATAGATTTTTATGAGAATATAAGAACAGCCAATTCATTAAGTATTCATAAAAATGATATGTTCATTTTTGTTGTAAGTCCAGATGAGAGAAAAGAGTTAGAAAAGATAGGAATAAATAAAATTTATAATTTTTCAGATGCTATAAATAGTAAAACATCTTTTCACGATTATTTTATGGGAGAACCAGTACATTGTAATGCAAAAGCAAATGAGATTATTACAAAATATATTTTTGATAATATTAAAAGTGTCTTAAAAAACAATAATATACAAGATAGTAATATACTTGTTAAAAAAGCAAATATTAACAAAAACAGAGAATCAATAAAGAATCAAAAATTAATTGAATATTTAAAGTTTTTAGAATCCAAAAAAAGAAATACAAAGAATAATGGAGCAATTATGATGAATTGCAATCCATTTACTTATGGACATTTAAAGTTGATTGAATATGCATCAAAGAAAGTAGAAACTTTATATGTATTTATTGTACAAGAAGATAGATCATATTTTAAATTTGAAGATAGGTACAAAATGGCAATAGAAAGTTGTAAAAAAATACCCAATGTAGTTATTTTGGAAAGTGGAACTATATTTGGTACGTTTATGACTTTTCAAGCTTATTTTGAAAAAGAAACTAATTCTGAAATTGAAGTTGATGCATCACTTGATATTGAATTGTTTACAAATTATGTTGCGCCAATATTAAATATTTCAAAGAGGTTTGTAGGTGATGAGCCAGTAGACAAAGTTACTCAACAATATAATAGAAATTTAATGGAAATTTTACCAAATTATAATATTGAATTGTTCATTATACCTAGATTTGAAGAAGATGGTAAAATAATCAGTGCAAAAACTGTCAGAAAAGCAATCTCTGATAAAGATTTTGATTTATTAAAAAAATTAGTACCTAAAGAAGTTTATTTAATTATAAAAAATAAGTATATAAATATATAGGAGTAGAAATATGGATGATTTTAAAAAAATAACTAAATATGAAAAAGTTGGAGATTTTATTTCAAATTTAACAAATGAAACTTTGCTGATTTACTCTCCTACTTCATTAAAAAAGGTTAATGGTGGTAATGAGTTTAATGCTAATTTAATTAGTACAACGGAACTTTCTAAAAACATTAGTATTATCGGCGAAAAGATTAAGGGTTTTCCTAATAATCTAAAATTAATAGTTGCACTGGGTGGCGGTAGTGCTATTGACATTGGTAAATATATTTCTTATGTAATGAATAAAAAATTAATCGCTATACCATCTATGCTTTCTACAAATGTATACTCAACTAACAAAGTTGCATTAATCGTTAATGGAAATAAAACGACACTTTCTGCTAAAATGCCAGATGAAATTATAATTGATTGTTATTTTTTAAGAAAATCTTCTAAATATAATTTATATGGATTAGTTGATATTTTTTCTATATATACTGCATTATATGATTGGAAAATTGCAGATAACAATAATATAGAAAAGATAGATAAGGAAATTTTTAATCAAGCAACTGAATTATTAAAAGAGACATTGTTGTTTGTAAAAAATAAGTCACCAAAAGAAGTAGAAAAAAACATTGAACAAATTTATAAAATAGTAGGAAATGCTGGCTTAATAACAAATATTTATGGTACTGGAAGGCCAGAAAGTGGATCAGAACATATTTTGGCAAAAGAAATTGAACAACACATTAAAATACATCATGGAATTTCTGTTTCAATTTCAATTATTATTATGTCTTTAATTCAAAAACAACCTTCTAAAGAAATTTATGATATTCTTTTAAAAATAGGAGCTTTAAATAATTTAGAAGAAAAAGGAATAACTCGGAAGTTTTTGTTTAAAATTTTGAAAACATTAAAAACAAGACCAGATAGATATTCGATTGTAGATATTTATAATCGAGATGATAAATTTATTAATAAAATTTTAGATGAATTTTATAAAATAGTAAGTGGTGATATATATGCTTATAATTAATGATTTTTTTAAGAGAAACAAGGAAGCTGTTTCAAATCAAATGGAATATTTATTAAATAAAACAGGCGGTAAGATTGTTTCTGCTACAAGATTTATGAAACAAAAAGCATTTCAAAAAGAGGACAGATTAGATAAAATATATATCTATCCACCGATTTTGTATAATGTACTTTTACCATTTTATGTGTTATTTAGTAAAGATGATATCCATATTTTTGAAGAAGAACCATCATTATATAAAAGATTAATTTGTAATTTATCTACAAGAAAACTATATATATCAATGTATCGTGAACCATATCATGAATATGCCAATCATTTGAAAAAGTATAAAAATTTATCTGGTATATTTGTTGAATCTGATTATCATAAGGAAAAATTGATTCAATATGGGTTTAAAAAATCTCAAGTATATGTATCTTATACACCTGCAAAAGTTCCAAGGAAAAATAATGAGAAAAAGTTAGACTTATCTCATGTTAACTTATTATTTGCAAGTTGGAATAATGCAGAAGGAGATCCTTTGTCAGAAAGAGGATTAATATATTTATTAAATTTATTAGTTATTAATAAGAATTTTTATTTAACAGTTTTATTAAGAGATGATAAGACAGCAAAATTTATTGAGGAAATAAGGAGTAGAAATTTAGAAAATAAGGTTAAACTATTAGATGTAACCGAAAAAGAACTTATTGAAGAATTTGATAAATGTGATTTTGTTGTATATCCAATACAAAAAAAATTAACAAAAGATATTCCCAATTCATTAATAGATGGAATAGCAAGAGGTAAACCAGTTATATTGTCAACAATATTTGGTTTTTCTAAAATTGTTGAAACTGAAAAGATAGGATATGTTATTGAACCTAATACTCAACCAATAAAATTTGATATTCGAGAAAAAGAATATTATTCGATGAGTAAGAAAGCATTTGAAGTATCAAAGAAATATACAAAAGATTTATATGTGAAAAATATAATAAAAGGTTATAAGGAGAAGATAAATGATGAAGATAGCGATAATTAATCCGTGGTTTATATCAGAAGAATCTGTTGGTGGTACAGAAAGATTTGTTCAAGACTTGTCTCTATCATTATCAAGATTAGGATATAGTGTTGATGTTTATATGCTTTCTGGTAAAAGTTATAGAAAAGATAATGTCAATTATATAAGTATTGACTTGTTCGGTAGTGGAATAATAGCAGATGAATATATGATAACAAAAAAATTTGGTAAACTTAATAATATAGAAACTTATAAAAAAATTTCATTTGAACTAGAGAAAAAAATAAATTGTGATAATTACGATTTTATTCAATTAAATTCTCATATATTTTTAAAATGTTGGGAAAAACACAAAAGGATTTTTACTTTACATTCAAATTATGAGGAATTTATTATTTTAAATAGTGATGATGAATTTAATACTATGATTTCAATTATGAAAAAAGAAATAAATAATTATCCTACTTATTTTGTAACTCCATCTTCATATTATTGTAAATATTGGACTAATTTATTATCAAAAAATGTAGTTTTTATACCACATGCTTTGGATATTGATAGGCTTAGGTGTAATAAAAGTACTGATCAATTAATAAAAAAATATCAGTTAGATAAAAATAAAATAAAAATATTATTACCAAGTAGATTAGAAATAATACAAAAAAGACCACAGTTAATTTTAGAATCATTATCTTATCTTGATAAAATTGAAAGAGATAAATATCAAGTTATTTTTACAGGTATTGATATCCAATACAAAAATAATATTGAAATTTTAAAAAACATTGCAAAAAAATATGGTATTAATATAAAATTTGTTAAGTTTGATCATATCAATGAAGGATATAAAGTTACAGATTTAGTCTTAATACCAAGTAAATCTGAAAGTTTTGGTTATTCAGCATTAGAATCATTATATTTAGGAATTCCAACAATTTTATCAAATATACCGACTTTACACGAAATAGCAACAGAAACTACAAATTATTTCTTTTTTGAAAATAATAAAGATTTAGCAGTGTTACTAAGAAACAATGTTAAAAATTTTAAAAATGAAAGAAAGAAAGTATCAAAAGAGTGGCTTAAAAAATATGATTTAGATTTATTTGCTCGAAGATATATAGAGGTTGTAAATGATGGAAGATAGAAAAGTTTATTATCCCCTATTGGATAATTATAGAAAAATTGAAAATATTTTTGGATTAGATTTTGTTAATAAATCAGAAAATGATGAATTATCAATTGATGATTTTCTATATGCAAATGATAAATTAAGTAGAAGAATATATGGTGAAACCATAGCATCTCTTATAAAAAATAGAAGAATTGATAAGTTAGATATGTTATATAATAGTTTGCTATCAACTATGCCGAATATAAATATATCAAATGAAATCAATCTTGATGATTTAGGAATGATATTAATAAGACCAGAAACACTTGGAGCGAAAGAAAAATATAAAGAATTTTTAAAATCATTGAAATTAGAATTATTATTAGAAAAAGATTTTAAAGTTTGCTTTGAGCAATATTGGATTTTATATCACCATGGTTTGAAACATCAAGATTCTATGCTTGATTTTCCTACTAGAACATTTAATTATATTGATAATGATGTTTGTTTGCTTGTATTTACTGGAAATAAAAATGAGTTAGAAGTTCAAACAATAAGCGATTATTTATTTAGATATAAAGGTAAACATGGAATTTATACTCCTAATACTTTAAGGGGGGATATTGCTTTTAATGAACTTAAAAAATATTTGGTTTCTCAAAATGAATTTACAAAAGAAGCAAATATTGCCTTAGACCCAATTGGTGCTTATAGAATGTTAGCCAGAGGAAAAATAGATTCTGATAGGTGTCATGAAATCGCGGATAATCCTTTACTTTTTTACTCTGCTCAAGCAGTTCATATCCCTAATCGATATGAAATAAATAAAGATTTAGGAATTCTTTGCGATGAACAAGATCTTGAAGAAATTTCATTAAGAATTAAAAGGAAATAATATTATTTATGAATATTATATTTGATCTTGATGGCACATTGTGGGATTCTTCGGAAACAATTTTAAAAACATGGGAAATCGTTTTTAAAAAAGAAAAAATTTCAATAACATTAGAAGAAGTTAAACATATTTTAGGTCTTGCTAATGTAGAAATAATCAATTGGTTATTTATAAATAAAAATATTAATAAAACAAAAGCAGTAAATATTTTAAATACATGTCAAAAAGAAGAAATTAATCAAATATTAAAGTATGGTGGAAAGTTATATTCAAAACTAAAAGAAACATTACAGGAATTGTCATTATATAATAGTTTATATATTGTAAGCAATTGCCAAAAAGGTTATATAGAATCATTTTTGTCTTATTATAATTTAAGCAAGTATTTTATTGATTTTGAAAGTGCAGGAAATACTGGAAATAATAAAGCAAATAATATAAAATTAATTATGAAAAGAAACAATCTTAGCAATGCAATATATGTAGGTGATACAATTGGCGATTATAATGCTTCAGTAGAAAACAATATTACATTTGTTTATGCTAAGTACGGTTTTGGAAAAGTAGATAATTCAATTTATGAAATTAATAAATTTGATGAACTATTAAATTTATCGTATATTTTAAAATGAAAGTGAGGTTAATATGGAAAAGAGAGATTTATATGATGAAAATAAGCAAAAAACTGGTGAAGTTATTGAAAAAGGAAAAGAAGTTCCTAAAGGCAGATATTATATAACTGTTGTTGTTTGGATGCAGAATTCAAAAGGTCAATTTTTAATTCAAAGGACAGTGCCAGAAAAATATCATATGTGGTCTACAACTGGTGGGCATCCAAAAGCAGGAGAAAGTAGTATAGAAGGCATTATAACTGAAATAAAAGAAGAATTAGGATTGTCTGTATCCGCAAAAGAGTTGGAATTATTTAAAACAGTAAAAACAGAAGATGATTTTGTAGACATATATTATTTAAAAATAGATGTTGATTTAGATGAGATTGTTATTCAAGAAGAAGAAGTAGAAGAAGTTAAATGGGCATCTGTTGAAGAAATAAATAATTTAATAGATGAAGGATTATTTTTACCGCCACATATTGATTTTTATAAATTTTGTTTGGAATATTTAGAACAATAACATTAACAAGTTTTTACGAAACAATGGTATAGGTTAAACATTTTTTTAGAGTTAATATAAAATTAGAAAATTGCAAAAAATGAATTAAAAATATCTAGCAATAAATGGCTAGATATTTTTAGTATTATGAAGTAGAAATTAAAAGATAATTATGATTTTTTAACTTTACCACACAACTCTGCTAAAGAAAATTTAAATTTTTTGGATAATTTATATAAATTTGAAGTTGAAATACATATTAATCCCTTTTCATATCTTGTTATACAAGCTTGTGAAACGCCAATCATATCAGCTATATTCTCTTGAGATAATTCTTTTTTATTCCTTAAATGTTTAATATTATTTCCAAGTTTAATTAAATCTAATCCTTTAATTAAATTAGTATTCTTTCTATCATTTGTTAATTCTAAAATGTAATCAATAGAAAAATCAAAATAATCAGCAAAATCACACAAGTTTTTTAACGGAATGATATTAATTCCCAATTCCCATAAAGAGTAAGTTGAACGCTTAACATTTAGTATTTTAGCCATTTGTTCTTGGTTTATATCATTATCTTCTCTAATATCTTTTAATCTATTAAAACTTATCATAAAATCACCTAATTTAATTTTCCCATTTATGATAAAAATATTAACATATTGCTATTTTTAGTTATTTTTTTGCTATTCTCTGTTATAATTTTAATTGAAATTATTTTGAAAGGAGTCTTTAATAAAACGAAAAAATAGAAGATGTTAAAAAGAAGAAGAAACAACCAATTTTGTATGATATATTTGAAAATGATGATTATACACTTTCCGAAAGAATAATAGATTTATGTTTGTGGTATCAAATTGAAGATTCTCATAATATAATTAGATTATTTGATAATAAAATAAAAATGTATGAAGCACAAAAACAAGCACTTTTAAATAATTGTATATTTAAATTTCAAAAGAAAAGATTGAAAAAGATTTAGAAGGTAAAAGCCACAAAAAATTACAAACATCTACAATAAAGAAAATGTTTTAGGTAAAACTTGGAGAGATTCAACAATACAAAAGATATTATCAAATGAAATATATAAAGGTGATTATATTCATGGTAAAAGAACTAAACATCCAACATATTATGAAAATGTTGTTGAACCTTTAGTTAATAAAGATAAATGGGAATCTTGCCAATATCAAAAATTAAGAAGTGCAAGACACTATGAAAGAACTTCAACATATCTTTTTACTAACAAATTAAAATGTTCTAAATGTGGTAATTATTTTGGTGGTAAAGATAGTGTTAAAAAGAAACTTAATAAAAAATATTACTACTATAAATATAATCATTGTAAAATTAATTTAAAAGAAGATTCTATTGAAGATTTAATATTATTAGAACTATTAGCACTTGTTTATATAGATGATCTATATAACGACTATTATACGCCTTTTATAAAGTCTAAACTTGATTATAATAAAATAGATTATAAAAAAGAATTAAAAGAACTAGATAAGGAAAAAGATAGGATTAAAACAGCATACATTAAAGGTATAGTTAAACTTGATGAGTTTGATAATGAGTTAAAACAAATAGAATATAAAAAACAAGTATTAGAAAAACAAGAACAAGATAGTAAACAGTATGAAAATTTAAACTTTACTGTAGATGATTTATTGCTTATTAAAGACAAAAAAGAAATAGAAGATTATCTTCACCCTGAAAATATAATTGATTTATTTGTTCGTTGGAACTATTTAGATAAAACAAATAAACAAAAACTGATTTCTAAATATATTGATGACATAGAAATAGTAAAGTTAGGTACAAAAATAGAAATTAAAAAATTAAATTTAAGAAACTCATTTTATTATGATTTAATTGATTATCATAATAATTATGACACTCCGCTTGATTTATTTATGTTTATGGATGAGAATAAATTTCCTATACCTGTAGCACATAATTGTTTTAGAACTAGAATTGAAATAGAAAATTATGTTAATAAATTAAAAGAAATGTATGATGTTAATTATTATGAAGTTATACCGAATAAAGACTTTACTAATTTATCATTTACACCTAAAAACGATATAGAAAAAATAATAAGAATAATACCTATAAAAGAAAATGATAAGTTTAAAAGTAACAAATTAGAACTCGGAATAATCACTATTAATTTATCAAATATAAGAAGTTCAGATGGAACACAGCAATATAAAAATATTTTTAAAACAAGTAAACTACCAACTTAATACTTGTTTTTTAATATAAATATTTATACTAATTTA
>OGPQ01000857.1_pt1 | contig 23973 bp, 19 predicted proteins | sample 1552971 | NCBI WGS metagenome assembly OGPQ01 (sample SAMEA2580232, study PRJEB22360) | human gut metagenome | biome: human gut; feature: human-associated habitat; material: faeces | place: Denmark | collected 2008/2010 | reverse complement strand
CTTCCCGACGCTGCGCCCTGACGCCAAGAGCCAGGTGACGCTCCGCTATCGCGACGGCAAGCCGATCGGTTGCGACACGATCGTGCTCTCCACGCAGCATGCCCCTGAAATGTCCGAGGGCAAGCACATGAAGGCTGAGTTCATTGACGAAGTCATTGAAAAGATCATCCGTCCTGTCATGCCTGCCGAATGGCTCAAGGACACCCGCTTCCTCATCAACCCGACCGGCCGCTTCGTGGTTGGCGGTCCGCAGGGTGACTGCGGTCTGACCGGTCGCAAGATCATCGTCGACACGTACGGCGGCTACTGCCCGCACGGCGGCGGCGCCTTCTCTGGCAAGGATCCGACGAAGGTTGACCGCTCCGCAGCCTATGCCTGCCGCTATGTCGCCAAGAACATCGTTGCCGCCGGTCTCGCCTCTCAGTGTCAGGTTCAGGTCGCCTACGCCATCGGCGTTGCCGAACCGATGAACATCACCGTGTTCACGAACGGCACCGGCGTGATCCCCGACGAACAGATCGCCAAGCTCGTGCGCGCTCACTTCGACCTGCGTCCGCGCGGCATCATCCAGATGCTCGACCTGCGCCGTCCGATCTACTCGAAGACCGCCGCCTACGGCCACTTCGGTCGCGAAGAACCGGAATTCACGTGGGAAAAGACCGACAAGGCCGCCACCCTGCGCGATGCCGCTGGTCTCCACTAATCAGCTGACTCCGCAATACTGAAAACCGGCCTGCAGAATTCTGCAGGTCGTTTTTTTATTAGCAGACAAACGCGTATCATTGAAAGACTGCCTTGACGGCGCCCTCCCGAGAGGCGCGTCCGTCCAACCAACCTGATGGAACACACAGACATGAAAAAGCGAGTTCTGACCGGCATCAACACGACCGGCACCCTCCACATCGGCAATTACGTCGGCGCCATTCGCCCGGCCATCCAGGACAGCAAGAATCCGGACGTGCAGAGCTTCTTCTTCATGGCTGACCTTCACGCCCTCATCAAGTGCCAGGACCCTGACCGCATCGAACGCAGCCGCATGCAGATCGCCGCTACGTGGCTTGCCGCAGGCCTCGATCCTGAACGCGTCGTGTTCTATCGACAGAGCGACATTCCTGAAATTCCGCTCCTCAACTGGATGCTGACCTGCTGCACGAGCAAGGGTCAGATGAACCGTGCTCATGCCTACAAGGCTGCAACCGACGCTGCCGTTGCCGCAGGCAAGGATCCTGATGCCGACGTCTCGATGGGCCTGTTCTGCTACCCCATCCTCATGGCCGCCGACATCCTCATGTTCAACGCCAACGAAGTGCCCGTCGGTCACGACCAGATCCAACACCTTGAAATGGCCCGTGACGTCGCCACGCGCTTCAACAATCTCTACGCCAAGCCCGACGAGTCCTTCTTTGTGCTTCCGCAGGCCACGGGCGGCTCTGCCATTGAAGTCCTCCCCGGTCTCGACGGCCGCAAGATGAGCAAGTCCTACAACAACGTGATCCCGCTCTTTGAGGGCGGCCGCAAGGCGCTTGACGAAGCGATCTCCCGCATCGTCACCGACAGCCGTCTGCCCGGTGAGCCCAAGGATCCCGACAGCACCTCGCTCACCGTCATTTACGACGCCTTCGCCACCGAAGAAGAATCCGCCGCCTTCCGTCAGGAACTCCGTGACGGTCTTGGCTGGGGTGAGGCCAAGAAGCGCCTCGCCGACAAGATCGACACCGAAATCGGCCCGATGCGCCAACGCTACGAAGATCTGATGGCTCATCCCGAACAGATCGAGGCCATTCTTCAGCAGGGCGCAGCCCGTGCCCGCGTCTACGCAACGGATCTCATCGCCAAGCTCCGTTACGCTGTCGGCCTGCGCTCCTTCCAGAAACTCGAGACGGCTAGTGCCACCAAGGCTCAAAAGAAGAAGGCGCCTGCCACGCTCTTCAAGCAGTACCGTGAAAGCGACGGCCTCTTCTACTTCAAGCTCACGCACGAAGGCTCCGAACTGCTCGTTTCCGACGGCCTCGAATCCGGCCGCGACGCAGGCCAGTGGGTCGGCCGCCTCAAGAAGGACCCCGCCTCTCTCGCCGAGGCTCCTGTTCACTTCGCTGAAGGCGTTGCCGCCGACAACGTTGTCGCCCTTCTGAAGTCTCTTGCCGAAGACTAAGCTCCGTCCTTGAGCTTCGACGCCTCAAGCGCCGCCGTGCATGTCACAGCGGCGCTTTTGCTTTTAGGATGATCCTTCGCTCCGTTACAACTGCATCAAGCGGCTCGTCAAATGACTCGAAGATCTCTTCGGGCACCCGAAGCTCATCAAAGGCAACTCCAACCGCCAGTGGACGCTGATTGCCGTAGGAGGCCAGATACCTGTCGAAATAGCCTCCGCCATACCCGAGCCGCCTGCACGACTCCGCATAACCCACGCACGGCGCCACAACCATGGCAGGAGGCTTGGAAGCCTCCTCTCCCTGCGGGTACGGAATGCCCGCGCAGTCCTTTCGAAGCTCAGCACCTTCATGCCAAAGCCTGTAGATCATGCAATCCGGACGAGTTTCAGGCAGGTAGATCAGTCCGCCCGTCCGCTTCAGCCAATCCCGAGCAACACTCAGCAATCCGGGCTCCGAACGGATCGGCCAGAAAAGCCCGACGCTTTTGGGACGAGCAAGTTCCAGCATTTCCAAAAACCGCTCTGCAAGCCCGTTGTCGAGCGCAAGAGATTCAAACAATTGTTTCCGTCTCGCCAAAAGAGAAGCGCGGAGGCCTTTCTTGGTTAACATTGCTGTAGTCTCTTCTGTCATTTATACGTCTCCTTCCCTTTGTTCCGCTTTTTACGGAGCTCTTGAAAATGTCGTCTGATGCCTTCAATCCGAAACTTCTGCTTTCAAGCTTGTTCCTGACGGGATATCTTGCCTGCATGACTCCCGGATTTGCAACCGAAGCTCCGCAGACACCGACCGAACAGGAAGCGGCGCTCCTTCTGGCTGCCGATGCAGAAGCCAACAAGCGCTTCAATGAGGCCTGGCAGGCTTACAGGAAGGGCAGGATTGCTACGCTTGAAAACCTTGGCGCCACGCTTGAGGCTCACCCCTTGGGCGACTATCCGAAACTCTGGCAGCTTCTGCTCGAATTCCGTCGCAACAAAGACGATCCGGACACCAACCTGCGCTTCATCAAGTTCATCGAGCGCCATCAGGGGCAGTACCTTGGAGAACAATCCGCATCCGACTATCTGATGACCGCTGCCGATCGAATCAATCCGGTGCTCTTCAATCGCCTCTACAGCCTGCTGCAATGGAACCAGGAAGAGCCGGACATTCTTGCCTGGCACCACTGGTACAACTTCGAGACTACTCCCCGAAAGACGATCGAAGCCTTTGTGCGTGACTCCAAGGTGAAGGGCCGCCCGCTTCGAATGCTGACCGACCGCCTGATGGAACAGAATCCGTCGTGGGCCTGGTCCGCCGTTTTGATCCAGCTGCAGAACCGTCGCTGGCAGGAGGTGCGCTACGTCGTCGAACATGCGCCCGACAAGACCATGCCCGCCTCGGCAAAGACTCTGACCGCGATCCTGAACAATCCGCAGCGCTGGTACAAGAAGAACGCCAAGAACTTCGACAAGCTTCCCGCACGTGTGCAGATCTTCTTCATCATGCGTATGCGAGGCATCGACTTCAAGATGTCGCAGAAGCTCGCAGAAAAGCTCTCTCCCAAGCTCTCCTCTGAATGGCAGAGCTTCCTCTGGGGACAGCTCGCCTACGAAGCCGCCGTCAGCCAGACGGGCGACGGTGCCGCTCTCTTCTCTCGTGCAGGGAATCGCGTCTACAAGAACCCGGTCGTCGTTCAGCCCGACCTGATGGCAGGATGGGCCGCTCGCGCCTACATGCGTGACGGAGACTGGAAAAACGTCGAGAAGGCCATTAGCCGCATGTCCGCCGATGCCCGCGAAAACGAGACCTGGACCTACTGGCTTGCGCGTGCTCATGCCGAACAAGGCCGTCCAGCCAAGGCCAAGCCGCTTTACGAGGCCATCTCGAAAAACCGAACCTTCTACGGAAAGCTTGCCTGTGACGAACTCGGCAAGCCCTATGCAGTTGAAACCTCTTCCGCAGCAGTCACTGAAGAGGAAATCCGTCGCTGGACCTCCGATCCGAGCATCCGAAGAGCCATCGCCTTTTACCAGAACAACTTCTATTTCCTTGGACACGCCGAATGGAACTGGGCTCTACGCAATCAGAAGCCCAGGGAGCTCTATGCCGCCGCAACATTTGCGAAGCAGCAAGGTCTCTTCCACCGCATGATCAACACGGGACAGAAGGCCAGCAAGGACTTCTTTGAACCCGAGCTGCTCTATCCCACGCCTCACAAGGAGCTCATCACGTCGATGAGCGCCCGTCACGGTCTTCCCGACGCCTGGGTCTACGGCCTCATTCGTCAGGAATCCCGCTTCATGTCCGGCGTAAGTTCCGGCGTTGGCGCTCAGGGGCTCATGCAGGTTATGCCGAAAACCGCCAAGTGGCTCATCCGCAAGCTCGATCTCAAAGAACTCAAGGGAAAGCCACTCGTCGATCCCAACACCAACGTTGCACTGGGCACCGCCTACCTGAACATGCTTCGCGAGGACTTCGACGGTAGCTTCGCGCTTTCCAGCGCTGCCTACAACGCAGGTCCCGTCCGTGCGCGCATCTGGCGAAAGACGCTGGAAAAGCCCATGGAGGGCGCCGTCTTCATCGAGTCCATCCCCTATTTCGAAACCCGCGACTACGTAAAGAACGTGCTCTCGAACACATTCATGTATGCTCATCGGCTGAAGGAGGATCTCGGCTCCTTCAAGTCGTTCGTGGGCACGGTGACGCCTTCGGACCCGACGGCCAAGGAGGCCGATCTTCCCTGATCGGGATTTTCTGACCGGACAAGCTTCAACTTATGCAGATTTATACCGTCGGCGGATACGTGCGTGACATGCTTCTTCGTCAGGCGGGCCATGACGTGCCCGCAGGCGGAGACCGTGACTGGGTCGTCGTGGGCTCCACGCCCGAGGAAATGCTTGAAAAGGGCTTCACCCCCGTCGGCGCGGACTTCCCTGTATTTCTTCACCCGAAGACGCATGAGGAATATGCGCTCGCCCGTACTGAGCGAAAAACCGCCCGCGGCTACCATGGGTTTGTATTTCACACAGATCCCGGCGTGACGCTCGAGGAGGACCTCAAGCGGCGTGACCTGACGATCAACGCCATGGCCATGGACGACAGCGGTCGAATCGTCGACCCGTACGGCGGCATGGAGGATCTTCGGAACCACGTTCTTCGTCACGTAAGCGAAGCATTTTCCGAGGATCCCGTCCGCATTCTTCGCGTAGCCCGCTTCAGCGCCAAACTCTGCGACTTCCGCATCGCCGAGGAAACCATGGCGCTCATGACGCTCATGGTCGAGAACGGCGAGGCGGATGCACTGGTGCCCGAACGAATCTGGGCGGAAGTGAGCCGCGGCTTTGCATCGCGCCATCCCCTCAACATGATTGACGCGCTTTCCCGCTGCGGCTTGTGGACGAAGCTCTTTCCTGTAGACCCGGACAACTCCGCCATGCGCGAAGTCCTCTCCAAAGCCGTGTCTGAAGACCTGTGCCTTGATGCGCGCTTTGCCCTCATGACGGCCTTCTGCCGAAATGCAGAAGAAGCTCAGCAAACGGCGGCCAACCTTCGAACCCCCGTCGCCCTGCAGCAGCTTTGCAGCTGCTTCCGCACCTTGCTTCCGCTCTTTGCCGAAGCAGTTGATGCTCAGACTGCAGGGGCTCTGCTTGAGCGCGGTGATGCACTTCGCAGACCTGAACGCATGGCCCTCATGATCCGCATGTGGGAAGTGCTGTCCCAAAAAAACGTGGAGAAACTCCTGAAGGCGTCAGAGCTTTGGTGCGGCGTGAACGCGGGGGCCGTTGCCAAGGCTCAGACCAACCCCAGACTCATTCCCGCCGCCGTGCGTGCCGCCCGCATTGAAGCGCTGCAGCCGCTCTTTGCCGCCTCAGAGAAGGCGGGCAACCACGGCCACGATGGCAGTCAGTAAAATCGTGCTCATCAAGGGGATCTCAACCTTGCGGCCCATGACCGTGAAGTTGATGTCCCCGGGAAGGCGTCCAAGCCCCCATCGTCTGAGCGTCGGCACGCACGAGAGCACGACGACAAGCAAGACGAAAATACAGATAATCCATCGCATCAGCGCGTTTCCTTTCAGCTCAAGCTGCCTACAACGGCCGGCCGTTGCACCATGAACAGCCATATTACAGACTTTCTGACCTTCCAATGTCGCAAGATTTTCGTTCGAGGCCTTGTGCTTGACTGCCACATCGGCGCATACGAGCATGAAAAGCACCGCACCCAGAAGGTCACCTTTGAATGCGACGTCTGGATTCCGCTTCAGGACTCCACGAGCAGCTGCGATGAACTTCAGGATGTGCTCAACTACGACCTGATCGTCGGCACCATCTCGGACATCGCACAGTCCGCTCACTTCAACCTGCAAGAAACTCTCGTGGACGCCATTGCCGACAAGCTGGCGACACTGCCCGGCGTACAGTTGCTCCGCGTTTCCTCCGCCAAGACCGAAGCCTACGAACATGTCGACGCCGTCGGCATCGAAGTCTGGCGCCGACGCCCCTCACTCCCTTAAGATCATGAACAACGACAGCAAGAACAGCATCCCCATCATCCCCGTCTCCGACGTCCCCTCTCGTCCTCTCAACGAAGACAACGAGATCTTCCAGAACAGCAAGGACGGCGTCAACATGGGTCCCAGCAACCGCAATAAGAAGTCGGTTGCCGTCAAAAAGCTTGAGAAGCGAATCATCCGCCTCACAGCCCAGGCCATCACCGACTTCGGCATGATTGAGGACGGTGACCGCGTCATGGTCGCCATGAGCGGCGGCAAGGACAGCTTCGTGCTTCTCGATGCCCTCCGGACGCTCCAGAAGCGCGCGCCGATCAAGTTCGATCTCGTTGCCGTTAATGTCGACCAGCACATCCCCAACTTCCCCCGTGAAGCACTCGAGCAGTACTTCAAGGACATCGACGTCGAATACCACATCGAGGATCAGGACACCTACTCCATCATCCAGCGCCTGATCCCTGAAGGCCGCAACGTCTGCTCGCTCTGCGCCCGTCTCCGCCGCGGCATTCTCTACCGCGTCGCAGGCGAAATGAAGTGCAACAAGATCGCCCTCGGCCATCACATGGACGACATTGTCGGCACGCTGCTGCTCAATCTCTTCTACGGCGGCCGCATGAAGGCCATGCCGCCCATTCTGCGAAGCGACGACAAGCGCAACGTCGTCATCCGCCCGCTTGCCTACGTACGCGAAAGCGAAACGGAGAAGTTTGCCAAGATCCGCCAGTACCCCCTCACCTCAAAGGGCATCTGCGGAGCGGGTGAAAACCTCAAGCGTCAGGAAGTGAAGGAACTCATCAAGGCCTGGGACCGTGAGTTCCCCGGCCGCATCTACAACCTCTTCATGAGCCTGCAACGCGTCTCTCCGTCGCACTTGATGGACAAGCGCCTGTACGACTTTCACAACTTTGTCCCACTTCTGCCTGCGGCTTCTGCCGACGAGGGTGAGGACGAATAAATTCAAGCCCTCCTCCAAGCCGAGCACCAACCGTTTGGTTAGAATTTATTCATTACGCAAAGCAGAAAGCGTCCCAGGAAAAAGGTAGAAAACATGAGAACTCGCTCTATGAAAGTCATCGACATGGCCGTGCATGAGGTCGCCACGATCACGGCTGACAAGACCATCTGCGACTGTGCAAGGCAGATGCGCCTTGAGCATGTCGGCAGCCTTGTTGTTGTCAATGACGATCAGACGCCCCTCGGCATGATCACGGACCGCGACATCGCCATCGAAGTCGTCGCCCGCAATCTGGATCCGATGAAGCTCACCGTCCGCGACGTCATGACGACTCCCGTCGTCACTGCGGGCCCCAGCGAAAGCATGGTCGTGGCACTTGCCCGCATGCGTGAATTCGGCGTCCGCCGCCTGCCCATCGTTGATGAGGAAGGCAAGCTCGTCGGCGTGATCTCCAACTCCAATCTCGTCGAAGAGCTCTCCTCGCTGCTCGACAGCCTGGTGCGCAACATTCACTCCTCGAAGACTCGAGAAGTCGCCCTTCGCTCTGACGAATGATGTTCCCGTGGAACATCATCGAAGATGATCCCTGTCGGTTCCGAACGTTGTTCGGAACCGTTTTTTTTTCGATCCAGGATGTTTCACATGGAACAATCCTGCGTGAATCCTGCAGAAGTCTCCCTCTCCTTCATTTTCCATGACGATGTTCCACGTGGAACATTGTCCTGAGAGCAGACCGCAGGCATGAAAAAACGCTCAGCGAAGAATACCTTCACGGACCGTTTCCTTAAGGACGGGGCGAGTTGAAGCCGATCAGTTCTTGTGCTCGCAAAGCCACTGGTAGATTTCATCACGCGGCTTGCCCGTCACCTTGGCGGCGACGGCGGCCAGCTTCGAACTCGGAAGCTCGCTCATCATTGCACGAAGCCATCGGATGTCATCCTCGGAGAGGGCATTGTCCTTTGCGGGCGCCTCGTCCACAAGAATGACGTACTCCCCGCGGGGCTCGTGCAAAGCGACCCATTCCGCGAGTTCGGCCCCTGTAAGACTGGAGAAGGTCTCGAACTTCTTCGTGATCTCACGTGCCACCACGACTCTGCGCTCGGGCTCCATGGCCGCAGCCAGATCTTCAAGCAGATCCACGACACGATGCGGCGCCTCATAGAGAACAAAGGGCTCAGGACGTGCCAGCCAGTAGGCAAGCGCATTGCGGCGCGCCTTGGACTGCGGCGGGACGAAACCCACGAACGTAAAGCCCGAGCCGTCGAGGCCGGCCCCGGAAAGCGCCGTCACGACGGCGGAGGCGCCGGGAACGGGAATGACGCGGAACCCTGCCTCGCGAACGGCCTTGACCGCACGGGCGCCCGGATCGGACACGCAGGGCGTGCCCGCATCGGTAACGAGCGTCACCTTTTTGCCTTCCTGAAGAAGCTCGATGATCTGCTCGGCACCATGCCTTTCGTTGTGCTCCCTAACCGACAGAAGTTTTACACTAATGCCAAATTTATCCAGAAGCTTGCGGGTTTCGCGTGTATCCTCAGCGGCGACAACATCAGCCAGAGCGAGTATCCAGAGCGCCCGCAGTGTAATATCTCCAAGATTGCCGATAGGCAGCCCGACGATGTAAAGCGTGCTGTCGGGGCAGTTCTGCCCAGGCAGGCCCGCCGCCTGAATCAAAGCGTTAGATGTCCATAAATCATTGAGGGAATTCATCGTGTCCGTCCTTCCATTTGCCCGACAGTTGTTCAGAACTTTAATCATAAGCTTACCGATTGTAAGCGTTGCTGCGACGACTTCGGTTGATGCTACGGATTCCGGGGTGGTCGTCCTTCCTCTGGGCCCTGCATACGCCACCGAAACGGCCGACACCCGGGTTCCTGCCGAACCCGTCGAAAGCACGGCACCCGTCATGACAGAAGGCGAGGCCACCCGCCCCGTCACCATCGCCATGCTGATGCCGTCCGACGAATCTCCGTTCCTTCCCGCCGCACGCATTGTGGGCAACGGTCTGCTTACGGCAAGCCGTGTCAGCGGCCGCAACGCCAACATCATGTTGATCGAAGCGCCTGAAAGCGTTCCCATCAACGAGATGATAGACACCGCCGTCTTCTCCGGCGCCGACGTCGTCGTCGGACCGCTCCAGAAGGATCAGGTGGAACAGCTCTCCAGGGAAAAGAATCTTCCGATTCCCATCGTAACCCTCAACTATGCCGCGACGCCCGACGAAGAGATTTCGCCCAACATGCTGATGCTCTCCGTCGCGACTGACCTTGAAGCCGAGTACATCGCACGTCAGGCTGTGAAGGCGCTGCCTGAAGAGACAGCCGCAGGCCTGCCCCCGAAGGTGCTCATCCTCACGACGGACAAGCCGTGGGAAAAGCGCCTGAGCGAAGCGTACATGAAGGTTCTGAATCTTTCCGGCGTCCAGTATGAGGTCTTCACGGTCACGATGGATAACCTGCAGGATCTCCAGGACAAGTGCCGTCCCGAACTGAGCCAGGAGGAACGCTACAAGTTCAACCGCATGGCTGCAACGGCCGACAGCGAAAGAGCCCGCAAGCAGGTCCACGAGGCGCAGCGTGCCCACGCGGCCGTTGCCGCCCCCCCGTATCACTCCGTCCTGCTCGCACTCGACGCCAGGGATGCCGGTCTGGTTCGCAGTCGTTTACCCTTGCGCACAAGCGTTTGGGCGACATCGACCACCAATCCCGGTGATCCGAAGACAAGTTCGAGCGCTTCTGCGCTTGCCTTTGACCTGAACCACGTTGTTTTTGCAGAATGTCCCTTTATTTTGCGCTATGACAACGAGAGCTTTGAGGCCAAATTTCAGACCGCCCTGCCCTATTCCATGCCCGCCAAGCGTCTCTTCGCACTCGGGCTTGACGCCTATCAGGTTGCTGAAGACTGGGCTCATGGCAGGAAGGCTTTCGAAATCAGCGGCGAAACCGGCCAGCTGACCGTCCACCGCGACCTCAGCGCCCAGGTCGTTCGCACCCCCGCCTCCTTCGAGATCCGCTCAGGCGAGCTGGTCGACACTGCCGTCGATTCCGAAGTCCCGGATGAAACGGCCGCCGAAGGAGAAGTGGAGCCTAACATGGGAGCGCCTGAACCCATCGAGCCCGAAGTGCTTCAGGAAGACGACACGACGCAGAACAGCAATATTTAAATAGAACAAACGGAAAATGCCGCTTATCACCCTGATGAACGCCCACGCCGCCTGGGGCGACCTTCCGCTTCTTGACGATGCGGACCTCTCCATCGAACCCGGCGAACGCGTCGGTCTGATCGGCCGCAACGGCACGGGCAAGAGCACCCTGCTCTCCATCCTTGCGGGCCACACGCATCTCGACGACGGCGAACTGCGCGTGCAGGACGGCCTGCGCGTGCTGTACGTCGAGCAGGAGCCCGTCCTGCCTGAGGCAGCCAATGTCAAGGAAAGCCTCATCCTGCGCGGGAAGCTTGACAAAATCGAGGATGAGCGCGAGCACTGGCGTCGTCTGGCCAAGCTGGACGAGTGCCTGATGAAGTTCGAGCTCGATCCCGAGCGCTCGGTCGCCCGCGTGAGCGGCGGCGAGCGCCAGCCGGGGGGTCTGGGGGGCCTGAAGCCCTCGAGCCAGATCTTCTGCTTCTCGACGAGCCGACGAACCATCTGGACATCGTCGCCATCACGACGCTCGAAAACCTCGTCAACGCGGAATTCCGCACCCAGCGCTCGCTTGTCGTCATCACTCACGACCGTCAGTTCCTCGACAACGTCTCGAGCCGCATCATCGAGCTTGACCGAGGCGTCCTCCGCTCCTATCCCGGCAAGTTTTCCGAATACGAAAGCCGCAAGCAGGAAGAGCTTCAGGCCGAAGAGCTGGCCAACCGCCGCTTCGACAAGTTCTGGGCTCAGGAGGAAGTCTGGATCCGCAAGGGCATCGAAGCCCGCCGCACCCGCAATGAGGGCCGCGTGCGACGCCTCGAAGAACTCCGCCGACAGCGTGCCGCCCGCCGCGACCGCATGGGCAGCGTCAACCTCAAGATCGACGCAGGCGAGAAGAGCGGCAAGATCGTCTGCGAAACGACGGACCTCTGCAAGTCCTTTGACGAACGCTCGATCGTCAGCAACCTCAACTTCAAGCTCATGCGCGGCGACCGCCTCGGCCTGATCGGTCACAACGGCGTCGGCAAGAGCACGCTGATCAAGCTCCTGCTCGGCAAGATCGAGCCTGATTCGGGCTCCATCAAGCTCGGCACGAACCTGCAGGTCGCTTATTTCGACCAACTGAGGGAACAACTCGACTTAAGCAAGACCGTCGCCGAAACGATCTCCCCAGGTTCCGAGTGGGTGGAGATCGGCGGCCAGAAGAAGCACATCATCGCCTCCATGGTTGACTTCCTTTCCCCGCCGCGACGCGTGAACGTGCCCGTGAGCTCGCTCTCCGGCGGCGAACGCAACCGCCTGCTGCTCGCCCGCCTGTTCGCCCTGCCCGCCAATCTCCTCGTGCTCGACGAGCCGACGAACGACCTCGACATCGACTCTCTGGAGATGCTCGAACAGACGCTTGCGACCTACCCCGGCACGATCATTCTCGTCAGCCATGACCGCCGCTTCCTCGACAACGTCGTGACAGAGGTGCTCGCCCCTGAAGGCAACGGCCTCTGGCGCGAATACGTCGGCGGCTATTCGGACTGGCTTCAGCAACGTCCCGAACCCGTCGAACCTGCCGCACCCGCCGCTCCGCAGCCCAAGGCCGCAGCCAAGCCGCGCCCGCGCGACAACAAGATTCGAATGAGCTACAAGGAAACGCAGGAGCTCGAACGCCTACCCAAGCTCATTGAAGACCTTGAGGCCGAACAGGCCGCCCTGATGGAGGCGATGAGCGCCCCCGACTACCACACGAAGTCCGTTGAGGAGCTTCGCAAGGACGCCGAACGCGCCAAGGCGATCGAGGATGAAATCGCTTCCAGTTACGAGCGCTGGGAGGCGCTCGAGGAAAAGCGCCAGCTCGCAGAGAATCAATAACGGACGATCCGCTTCGCCGCACGATTGCCAACGCCCCATTAATCTAAGGGTTATCCCTTAAATTAATGGGGCGTTTTCGTGCGTCCGCTTTGATATTTTTAGGGGTGCGATTTTTTTTCAGACCTCACCTGAGAGGCCGTCCATCAGGAGAAAGCCATCGTGCCCGAACAATCGTCTGCCAAGCCGTCCTTTGGCCTTGAGAACTTCACCACGCTCCCCCAGCTTCTGGTCAACAGCGTGGAGCGATACGGCGAGCGGGAGGCCCTCCGACAATTCGACAAGGAAACCAAAAGCTGGCACAGCCTGAGCTACGCCCAGCTGATGGTCCGCGTCATGGAGTGGCGCAGAGCCTACGCCGCCATGAACCTTGAGCGCGGCACCCGCATCGGCATCCTGATGCCCAACAGCATCGATCATGCCTGCGCCGATCAGGCGGCTCTGGCCAACGGCCTCGTTCCCGTGCCCCTGCACGCTATCGACACGCCGGGCGCCAGCGCCTTCATTCTTTCCGACAGCAGGGCGAAGGTCCTCGTCACGAACAAGCTGACGCGCTGGAAGCAGATCAAGGCCGCAGGCGGCGACCTTCAGGACCTGACGGCCGTGATCATCACCGAAGACGAGGTCGACGACGAGACCGGCATGGTCAGAGGCCTCTCCGAGTGGCTTGCCGCAGGCACGCACGTCGTCGAGCTGCCTGAAGGCCCGAAGGAGGACGACCTCGCGGGCATCGTCTACACGTCGGGCACCACGGGCCGCCCCAAGGGCGTCATGCTCACGCACGGCAACATCGTGAGCAACGTGAAGGCCACGCTCGAGTGCGTCTTCCCGCAGGTGGGCGACATTTTCCTCTCCTTTCTGCCGCTTTCTCACACGTTCGAGCGAACGGCAGGCTACTATCTCGCGCTTGCCACGGGCTGCACCATCGCCTACAACCGCTCGGTCCTGCTTCTGGCCGACGATCTCAAGACGATCCGCCCGACGGTGATCATCTCCGTGCCCCGCGTCTACGAGCGCATCTTCGCTCGCGTTCATGACAAGCTCAAGAAGTCCAGGCCTGCGGCCCGCTACCTCTTCGACTGGGCCGTTGAAATCGGCTGGCGCGACTTCTGCCGCCGCAATCATCTTCCCGTGGAGCACACGGGCAGGGCCTGGCTCGACGGCCTGATGCGTCCTCTCGTGCGCAAGGTCTCGTCCACGCTGCTCGACCAATTCGGCGGGAGGCTCCGCATTGCCATTTCCGGCGGCGCCGCCCTCAGCAGCAAGGTCGCCCGCACGTTCTGCGGCCTCGGCCTTCCCATCATTCAGGGCTACGGCATGACGGAAGCGAGCCCGATCATCGCGGGCAACAACCGCACGCTCAATCAGCCCAACACTGTGGGCAAGCCCTTCAACAACGTCGAGGTTCGCCTCGGCGAGGGGGATGAGATCCAGATCAAGGGGCCGAGCATCACTCGCGGCTACTGGAACCGACCCGACGCCACCGCCGACGCCTTTACGGAAGACGGCTGGTTCCGTACGGGCGACGTGGGCGGCTTCAATGAACTCGGCCTTCTGAGCATCAAGGGACGCATCAAGGAAATCATCGTGACGAGTACGGGCGAAAAGGTGCCGCCCGCCGACCTTGAGGCCGCGATCGAAACCGATCCCCTCTTCTCCCAGTGCTACGTCATCGGCGAAAACCGTCCGTACCTGAGCCTCATCACCGTCGTGAATCCCGATGAATGGGCCTCGTTTGCGAAGTCCTGCGGCGTCGATCCCGCCGATCCCGCCAGCCTCGACAATCCTTCCGTGAAGACTGCGGCCCTCAAGCGCGCCAAGACGGCGGCGGGCGAATTCCCGCATTACGCGCTGCCGCGCGCCGTCGTGCTCACGCAGGAGCCTTGGACGATCGAAAACGGCCTCATCACGCCGACTCTCAAGCTCAAACGCGGTCCGCTCTCAAAGAAATTCGCGAACGTCATCGCGCAGCTCTACGCCACGCACGGCTGATCCTGCAGACGTCGGCAGTCGGGAGGCGTGCTTTGCAGGCACGCCTCTTAAGCCTGCGCCCTCCCCGCCTCTTGTACAATGGCGCAACCAAAGTTTTCAGCTATTCCCACACACATGAGCACGACAAGCTACAAACCCCAGCCCAGGGAACTTCTGCCGGAATGGATGATCGGCATGACGGACCGCATCATGGACTTCTACACGAAGCGCTACCTGCACTGCGACCCCGTCATTCTCAAGAATCCGCCACCTCCACAGGACGGACACAAGTACCTGCTGTACGCACACATTCCGTTCTGCCACACCCTGTGCTCGTACTGCACCTTCCACCGCTTCCTCTTCAAGGAGCATGTGGCGCGCGCGTACTTCGTGAATCTTCGCAAGGAAATGGACTACGTCAAGGCCCTCGGCTATGACTTCCATTCCATGTACGTCGGCGGCGGCACGACCACCATCATCGAGGAAGAGCTCATCAAGACGCTCGAGCACGCCCGCAAGCTTTTCCCGTCGATCAAGGAAATTTCCTGCGAAACCGACCCTCAGATCATCACGACGCCGCAGTTCCGCAACCTGAAGGGCCTCGTCGACCGCATGTCGATCGGCGTGCAGAGCTTCAACGACGACCTGCTCAAGCTTTCCGAACGCTATGAGAAGTTCGGCTCAGGCGAACAGATCTTCGAGCGCCTGCAGTATGCCCAGGAACTCTTCCCGACCTGCAACATCGACATGATGTTCGGCTTCCGCGGCCAGACGCTCGACATGCTGCACGAAGACATGGAGAAGATCTGGAAGCTCAATCCGCGTCAGGTCACGACCTACCCGCTCATGGTCACGTCCCAGACCCGCAAGAGCGTGAAGAACGTCATCGCCGCCAGCGGCAACCAGCTTGCCGACCAGTACCGCGTCATTCTCGACACGCTCGGCTCGCGCTACAACCACCTGACGTCCTGGACGTTCGGCCGTACGCACGACGAAGGCTTCGACGAATACGTGGTCGACTATGACGAGTACCTCGGCGTGGGTTCCGGCGCGTTCAGCTTCCTCAACGACAGCCTCTACGTCAATACGTTCAGCCTGCGCCGCTACAACGAGCGAATCGCCGCCGGCAACACGGGCGTGGAACGCCGCCGCCAGTTCGACAAGCACGCGATCCTCCAGTACCGACTGATGCTCGGCTTGTTCTCCCACCGCTTGTCCCGCAAGTACTTCCGCGAAGTGCACGGCGTGAATCTCGACCGTACGCTCATGAAGGAAATGCTCGCGCTGCGCGTGGCGGGCGCCATCAAGGACGACCCGAACGATCCGGACAACATCATCGTGACCGACGGCGGCAAGTTCCTCGGCCTCGTCATGATGAAGGCCTTCTACTCGGCCATGGACAACGTTCGCGCCGAACTGCGCCAGCCCCTGAAGGAAGAGGACTACTCCTGATCCGGCTGAATCGGCCGCCCTCAGAGCCCGATCTTCGCGAATCCCTTTGAACAAAGGCCCCGAAGGATGAAAATCCCTCGGGGCCTTTCTGTTTCAAACGACCGAAAGCTCCACGGCACAGGCCTCTTGAAGGCTTAAATTAGACTGAGTGTAAGCAAGACCGAACGCCGATTGACAAATGTTAACGATTTGCGGTTTTTCCTACGTTTTCGTCAAAAACTACCCTATCAGGATTAGCGACTACTACTTTTAGGTAGATTACATTAGCGGTTAACCCCTTAAAATGCGAAGCGTGTTTCACCGTGAGCGCCCGGGTCTTGCTGTACCCGTCGCTTTCGTTTCAAAAAATTCAGCACGCCCGAAACCGTTCTTGTCATCCCCCGAGCACTGCGTCTCACAGTCTCTGGCAAGGACGTGCAAGGCAAGGAGCTTCCTGAGTTCCGCTGATTCTGGAGAGTTTTTCAATGTCCAACAATACGATCAAGGTTCGTACGTTCAACCCCGGCGCCGGCGCCTACGGGGAGGACGGACCCGCCTACCAGGGTAATCTCCGAAAGGGAGAACTCCGCGGCATCATCCACATCAACAAGGAACACTGCGTCGGCTGCGACACGTGCTCCAAGTTCTGCCCTGTCAACGCCATTGAAGGCGGCCTCGGTGCCAAGCACCACATCATCGAAGACGCCTGCCTTTACTGCGGCCAGTGCCTGATCGCCTGCCCGTTCGACGCCATCGAACAGATGAGCTTTGTCGACCAGGTCGAAAAGGTTCTCGCCGACAAGTCCCGCCTCTGCGTCGCCCATCCGTCTCCCGCCGTCCGCGTCTCCATCTGCGAAGAATTCGGCGGCAAGCCCGGCGAACTCACTACGGAACAGCTTTCCAACGCCCTCGAAGCCGTCGGCTTCCAGGTCTACGACTGCAACAGCACGGCTGACCAGACGATCCTTGAAGAAGGTACGGAATTCGTCAAGAAGGCCCGCTACTGGCTCCTCGGCGAACGCAGCGAAGAAGTGAACGAAATGGCCGAACATCCGTTCCCGCACTTCACGTCCTGCTGCCCGGCTTGGGTCAAGAACATGGAAACGAACCATGCCGACCTGATCCCGCACGTCTCCACCGCCAAGTCCCCGCTCCAGATGGGCGGCGCCCTTGCCAAGACCTGGGGTGCCAAGTTCCTCTGGAAGTGCGACCCGCGCAAGATCTTCTTCGTCTCCGTCACGCCGTGCACGGCCAAGATCTTCGAAGCCGCTCGTCCGGAAATGAACCAGGGCTGGCACTGGGCCAAGGAACAGGGCATGATCCCGGCCGACGCTCCGTCCTATCAGGACATCGACGCCTGCCTTACGGCTCGTGATCTCGCCGAACTCTTCCGTCGCAAGGGCGTCAACCCGCTCAAGATGGACAAGAAGCGCGAACGCGGCACGCTCGAAATCTACACCGGCGCCGGCACGATCTTCGGCGTTTCCGGCGGCGTTATGGAAGCTGCCCTGCGTACGGCCTACTTCGTCCTCTCCGGCGAAGAGCTCAAGAACGCCGACATCGAAATCGTCCGCGGCCACAACAACGCCATCGTTGAAGCCACGATCCCCGTTCCCATCAAGGCCAAGGGCGGCCAGACCGTCGACATCCGCATCTGCGTTGTCAACGGCGCCAACCAGGGTCTCGAGGAAGTCCTCCATCGCGTTCGCCTCGACAAGAACCGCTACCACTTCATCGAAGTGATGAACTGCCCGGGCGGCTGTGTCAACGGCGGCGGCCAGCCGGTCCAGCCGGTCGGCACCGCTTGGCTCAACCCGACGCTTCCGCTCCCGCTGCGTGCCTAATTTTTTCGCAAGGAATTAGATAATGTTCTCTGAAAATTACGACTACGCCGAGCGTCCTGCTGCCTTGATTCTGGGTCGCCGCGGTTTTCTTAAGGTCACCGGTCTCTGCGTTGCCGCCGTTGCTGTCTGCGGCTACGCCATCGGCGACCTCGTTGCCCGTCGTGGTGTGATCATCAAGGCCCGTCAGGCTGGTCTCTACAAGGACGACAAGCTCTGCCAGGCTCTCGGTCTGACGTCCTCCCACCAGAACCCGACCGTGATGCAGATCTACAAGGACTTCGGTGCCAAGCCCACCGATCACCACATGCACGAACTGCTCCACACCCATTACTATCCGCGCACGATGCTCGCGTCCCTGACGGAGGCCAACCATGGCTAACAATCGCATTCTTCGTTTCCACGCCCCTGACAAGGTGTTCCACTCGGTCAACGCGATCACGTGGTTCGCCCTTCTCTTCACCGGCGTTTACGTCTACTTCTGCGAACCGGAAGCCGCCTGCGCTGAAGCCACGATGCTCGCTCACCTGATCCTGGGCGTCGTGTTCACGTTCAACCTTCTGGGCTTCATCGTGCTCGCTCCGGACCGTTTTGCCCTCATTCTCCGCGCCTGCCTTGAATGGGACCGCAACACGATCTTCTGGTTCCGCAACTTCGGCGGCTATCCGCGCCGCTTCTTCAAGATCCCGTTCGGCCCGGTGGAAGTTCCGCCGCAGGGTCGCTACAACGGCGGTCAGAAGGCTTCCTACCTCCTGTTCATGGGCATGATTGCCGCCCTGACGGTCACGGGCTGGATGCTCTGGATCGGTGCTCCGCTCCTCGGCAAGGCCGTGTTCCTCTGGACGTTCTACTTCCATGTCTGGGGTTCCATCATCGTCTCCGTGCTGGTCGTCTGCGCCCACATCCCGCTTGCTCTGCTCTCCATGGAGCACTTCAAGGGCATCTGGCGCCTCGGCCCGGGCACCATCTCTGTTGAAGCTGCTGAACATCACGCTCCGCTCTGGTTCGAACGTGACGTCATCCGCACCAACATTGAAAAGTAAAAATCACGCGGATCGCCTGATCTGCAATGTGATATAACGGAAGGCAGTCCTCCGGACTGCTTCTCCGACAAGACCGGATAAGCATGCTTGTCCGGTCTTTTTTTGCCCCTGCGGACTTGAAAAAAATCATGGTTGAAACCCCCAAAGGCCTTCGCCTTCACATCGGCCTCTTCGGCAAGCGCAATGCCGGCAAGAGCTCTCTCATCAACGCACTGACCAACCAGAAGATCTCTATCGTCTCCGAAGTCGCCGGCACCACGACCGACCCCGTTGAAAAGGCGTGCGAACTCGCGCCGATCGGTCCCGTCGTCTTCATCGACACGGCGGGCGTCGACGATGTCGGCGCTCTCGGACTCGCCCGAGTCGAACGCACCAGGGCCGTGCTCGAATGGGTCGACATCGCGCTTGTCGTCGCCAACGCCAGGGACTTCGATGAGTGTGAGAGCGACCTTGTCGAACACCTGCGCAAGCTCGGCACACCCGCCGTCCTCGTCATCAACAAGAGCGACCTCCACCCTGCCGATGAAGCCTTCATGACGCGCATGCGCGCCTACGGCATCCCCGTCGTGCTGACCGACGCTGAAACGAAAGCAGGCATCGCGGACCTCCGCAAGGCCATCATCGACCTCGCCGCAAACCGCATTCCCAAAGACCGCGCCCTCGTGGGCGACCTCGTTCAGGCGGGCGACACCGTCGTTCTCGTCACGCCGATCGACACAGGCGCCCCCAAGGGCCGTCTGATCCTGCCGCAGGTGCAGGCTATCCGCGAGCTTCTCGACGCTCATGCCAAGTGCCTCGTCGTACAGCAAGACCGCGTGGCCGAAAGCATCGCCGAGCTCCGCCACCCGCCCAAGCTCGTCATGGCGGACTCCCAGGTCATCATGGACGTCGCCGCACAGACGCCGGAGGACATTCCGCTCACCACCTTCTCGATCCAGATGGCCTACTCCAAGGCCGACGTCATCGAAATGGCCCGCGGCACCGCCGCGCTTGCCTCGCTTGAAGACGGAGACCGCGTGCTCATCTGCGAAACCTGCAGCCATCACCCGCAGAAGGACGACATCGGCCGCATCAAGATTCCCCGCTGGCTTCGCCAGAAAACGGGCAAGGACCTCCAGATCGAAGTGGCCGTCGGCAAGGACTTCCCCGTCGACCTGACGCCCTACAAGGTCCTCATCCAGTGCGGTGGCTGCGTCGTCACGCGACGCCACATGCTCATGCGTCTGCGCGCCGCACATGCACAGAACGTGCCCATGACGAACTACGGCCTCACCATTTCGTACCTGCAGGGCGTGCTCGAGCGCGTGCTGCTCTGCCACCCCGAAGCCCTCAAGGCCTACAGGGACGCGCTCACGAAGTAAGGCACCGCAGAAAAACAAACGGCATCCGAATGCATTCGGATGCCGTTTTGTTTTTCAAGTGCCTATCAGACTCAGTCGAACGTCTGCTGCATTTCGCGCGTGGTGTGGAACACCACCTGCGGCCAATGCTTCATCGTCGTCTCAAGGTTGTAGATCGACGTGGCAAGGTACACCGTGTTGCCGTTGACGTCGGTCGCAAGACGGGCGTCCTGCTCCTTGCAGAAGTCCTTGCGGGTCTGCTCGTCGGGGAACGAGAGCCAGCGGGCCGTGGAGACGTCGGTCGACTCGTAGATGGCGTCAACCTTGTACTCCGTGGCAAGGCGCTGGGCCACGATTTCAAACTGAAGCTGACCGACGGCACCCAGAAGGATGTTGCCGAACTCGCCGGTGAAGACCTGAATGGCGCCTTCTTCGCCGAGTTCCTGCAGGCCCTTCTGAAGCTGCTTGGCCTTGAACGGGTCTTTGCTTCGGGCGGCGCGGAAGAGTTCCGGCGCAAAGCTCGGGATGCCCGTGAAGCCGAGCTTCTCGCCTTCGGTAAGTGTATCGCCGATGTGGAGCTGGCCGTGGTTGTAGATGCCGATGATGTCGCCTGCAACGGCGTCCGTCATCACGACGCGGTCCTGAGCCATGAAGGTCAGGGCGTTCGGGATCTTCATGTCGCGATTCTCGCGCACGTGGAAGACCTTCATGCCCTGCGAATAGCGGCCCGAGCAGACACGGAAGAACGCAATGCGGTCGCGGTGACGCGGGTCCATATTGGCTTGAATCTTGAAGACGAAGCCCGAGAACGGCGCCTCGGTCGGCTCGATCTTGCGGACGCCGGCATCACGCGGCTGCGGCGGCGGAGCCCACTGCACGAGAGCGTCAAGAACGTCCTGCACGCCGAAGTTGTTCACACCGGAACCGAAGAAGACGGGGCTCTGCTCGCCCGCAAGGAACTTCTCGATGTCGAACGGTTCGGTCGCACCCTGAACGAGTTCGACGGACTCGCGCACGTACGGCATTTCCATCGGGAAGAGACGGTCAAGCTCGGGATTGTCGAGCCCTTCGATCATCTCCTGATCACGCGAGAGACGCTCCTCGCCGGCCGTAAAGCGCACAAGACGGTTCTTCAGCAGCGAGAAGACGCCGCGGAAGGTCTTGCCCATGCCAATGGGCCAGGTGATGGGCACGCACTGGAGCTTGAGCACGTTCTCGATTTCGCCGATCACGTCGAGCGGATCGCGCACTTCGCGGTCGAGCTTGTTGATGAACGTGATGATCGGCGTCTTGCGCATGCGGCAGACTTCGAGAAGCTTGATCGTCTGGGCTTCCACGCCCTTGGCGGCATCGATCACCATCACGGCGGCATCGACGGCGGTCAGCACTCGGTACGTGTCTTCAGAGAAGTCCTCATGGCCCGGGGTGTCGAGCAGGTTGATGACGTGATTGTCATAGTGGAACTGCATCACCGAACTCGTCACGGAAATGCCGCGCTGCTTTTCGACTTCCATCCAGTCGGACGTGGCGTGACGGGCAGCCTTGCGGCCCTTGACGGCGCCGGCCATCTGAATGGCGCCGCCGAACAGAAGGAGCTTTTCCGTGAGCGTCGTCTTGCCGGCGTCAGGATGGGAAATGATGGCAAAGGTGCGGCGCATTTCGACGTCGCTGACCAATGCGGGGTTGGGACTCGTCATAACAGAGAACGTTCTCTTAACGTAAATTCAATGAAAATCGGCTCTTCCGCCGAACTGTTCGACGGAAAAGCCGATCATTTTAACAGAGAGCAGAGGATGCTTCAGCCGAATTGCGGCCAGAACCTCTACCTGCGGAGCTTGGCAAACGCAGCGGCCATGGCGCCCTGCGATGGCGCGGCGGAGCGCGTGTCCCGACGGGCTGCGGGCGCCTGCCTGCGCGCCCCCTCGCTGCGCATGCTGAGGCTGATGCGCTGGCGTGCAAGGTCCACCTCGAGAACCCTGACCTTGACGATGTCGCCCACCTTCACCACATCACGCGGATCGGACACGCGCCGATCGGCTAGATGAGAGATGTGCACAAGACCGTCCTGATGCACGCCGACGTCCACGAAGGCGCCGAAGGCGGCCACGTTGGTCACCACTCCCTCGAGCACCATGCCGGGCTGCAGGTCCTTCATCTCCTTGATGCCGTCGGCGAACTTCGCCGTGCGGAATTCGGGACGGGGATCACGACCGGGCTTCAGAAGTTCGCCAAGAATGTCCGTCACGGTCGGAATGCCGAAGTGTTCGTCCACGAAGTCGCGGGCATGGAGCGAACGAAGCACCGCCGCATTGCCGATCAGCGCCTTGATGTCCAGCCCCGTCTTCTTCAGGATGCGAAGCACAACGGGATAGGCCTCGGGATGCACGGCGGAGGCGTCAAGCGGATCGTCGCCGTCGGGAATGCGAAGGAAGCCCGCCGCCTGCTCGAAGGTCTTGGCGCCCAGCCTGGGCACGGCCAGAAGATCGCGACGGGTGCGGAAGGCGCCGTTGGCGCTGCGGAAGCTGACAATGGCGTTGGCGCGTGCGGGCGAAAGGCCGGCAACGCGGCACAGAAGCGCGGAGCTGGCCGTATTGACGTCGACGCCGACGGCGTTGACGCAGTCCTCGACGACCGCGTCGAGGCGATGCGCCAGCTTCTGTTGGTCAACGTCGTGCTGATACTGACCCACGCCGATCGCCTTGGGCTCGATCTTGACGAGTTCCGCGAGCGGATCCTGCAGACGGCGCGCGATGGAGACGGCGCCGCGGTAGCTCACGTCAAGATCAGGGAACTCGGCCGCTGCGAGCTCGGAAGCCGAATAGACGGACGCTCCCGCCTCGCTCACGACCACGTGCGTGAAGTCAAGCCCCGGATGAAGACGCTTGACCTCCTCGACGAACTCGACCGTCTCGCGGCTTGCCGTGCCGTTGCCGATTGAGACAAGCGTGAGCCGGTGCTGGCGGATGAGTCGTGCAATCGTTGCAACCGCATCCGAACGACGCTCATTGGAGCCGAACGGGAATACAACCGCCGTCGCAAGCAGCTTGCCCGTCTCGTCGATCGCAGCCGTCTTGACGCCCGTGCGAATGCCGGGGTCAAGCCCAAGCACGCGCTTGTGGCCTGCAGGCGCCGCAAGAAGCAGATCGCGCAGATTGGTGCCGAAGACGTCGATGGCCGCGCCCTCGGCAGCCTCGCGCAGCCTGTCAAAAACCTCGGCCTCGAGACTGGCGCGGAGCTTGACGCGCCAGGTCCAGCGGCAGCACTGCCAGAGCCAGGCGTCGGCCGGACGCCTCTGGGTTCCCACGTTGAAGTAGGCGGCCGTGCGCTCCACAGATTGGTCGGGACGCTCTGCGTCAACTTCGAGACCCAGCGTGAGAACGCCCTCCGCCTGACCTCGGAAGGCGGCGAGCGCCCTGTGAGACGGCATTCTGGCAATCGGCTCGCGATAGTCGAAGTAGTCGCGGAACTTGGCGCCCGTCTCTTCCATCCCTTCGACGACGCGGCTCGTCATGGCGCCCTCATTCCAAAGCCAGGCGCGCATGTCGGCGAGCAGCACGGAGTCCTCGCTCATCTTCTCGGCAAGGATGTCGCGGGCGCCGTTGAGCGCAGCCTTGACGTCGGGAACATTCTTCTCGGGGCTGACGAAAGCGACAGCCTCGGTTTCGGGATCCAGTCCGGGGTTCTCGAAAAGCTTGAGCGCCAGCGGCTCCACACCCCCCTCACGCGCTAACGGGGGAACTGCACGGTG
>OGPQ01000854.1_pt1 | contig 24013 bp, 24 predicted proteins | sample 1552971 | NCBI WGS metagenome assembly OGPQ01 (sample SAMEA2580232, study PRJEB22360) | human gut metagenome | biome: human gut; feature: human-associated habitat; material: faeces | place: Denmark | collected 2008/2010 | reverse complement strand
AGTTATATAAACTTAAATATCAGAGAGTTATAAATTATTCAGTAAACACTAATTATAGGTCGAATACGAACATTAAACATAGAGTTGCACATAGCTACAAGATCAGATTGTATCTTATCAGTGTACTCTATGTTCTCTGGCACATAGACAGGTTTTCCGTCTTCTGTCATCCCAGTACGCTTGGCACCAAGGAGAAGATAGCCACCACCCAGTCCAGGCTCATTGGCAAAAGCACAAACAGTTTCCATCATACTCTTACCAACAGCCGATGCAGATTTGGCTTCTATCCGCCTGTTCTCATCCCAGCTATTCAATTCGTCAAATAATTCCTTCGCTGTCTTCATTTCTTTTTCTTATTATATAAATAGGTAAAGGGAAAACACCATCTTCTAATCCATTTAGCTATTCGGTGGTAAAGGTAAATAAAAAACAGCAAACAAGCAAATAAAAAGACGAGATTTTCTTTTGGAAAAATCTGCGGGTAGGATTTTGCTCACGGACTTTTTAATTATTTTCGTCTTCTTGCATAAAAAGCTTTATTTTGTTTTGTCGGTTTAACAAAACAAACGTATTTTTTGCAAAATCCATTAAACAATATCGGAATTATGATACAAAAAGAAGTTATCACTCCCTCCGCTCGTTCGGGAAGTTAAGGGACAACAGCATCGTGTCCCTGCGTTCCCATAAACAGCAATTCCAGCAAGTTGCGAGCAAGCAGCACGCCCTGAAGGCAAGAAGCCCGTACATAAACCACATGCGAAACTTCAGTATTTACTGTTAAACTTTGATAAAAAGAAGTCATAAGTCATACAACTCACATCAAAACGCCCTATATTTGCAATCAATATTAATTAAAACAGATAACGTTATGGCACAGACATCAATGACAGTCAGAATAGACTCACAACAGAAAGCTATGTTCGACAGCCTCTGTGAGCAGTTTGGCATGAGTGCAAATGCAGCAATCAATGTATTTGTCAAGGCGGTAATACGCACACGAAGTATACCTTTTGCCATCAAAGCAAAGGAAAGCAAAGAAGACAAGGTTACAGACGAGGCAATAGAAGCTTTTGAAAACATGTGCAAGACGGCAAGAGAAAACAACATAGAAATGTCTCTTGATGAAATCAATGCAGAGATAAAAGAAGTCAGACGATTAAGAAAAGAACGCAATGGTGTACGCAGTTATTGATACCAACATTTTTGTGTCTGCTTTTATCACAAAGAATGCCACTGCCTCAACACGCCGAGTTATCAACAGCCTTTTTGCAGGAAAAATCAAGCCCTTGTACAATGATGAAATCATAGAAGAATATTCCGAGGTGCTTCATCGTTCAAAATTTCATTTGGCAGACAAAGACATACAAAGGTTACTGTATTTTATCCAGATTAATGGCATTGACTCCTCACGTTTTCCTTACGATGGCGACATGCCTGATGAAGACGACCGAGTGTTCTATGAAGTTGCATTGAGCGAAGAAGACTCTTTCCTTGTTACTGGTAACTTGAAGCATTTCCCCAAGACTCCAAAAGTTGTGACTGCATCACAAATGATGGAGATATTGGACTATGGAGAATAAGATGACAGTATCAGCAAATTACGCAATGCGCCATCCATCTTGTCCCTGTGGTCGCATCCCACACAACCATTTTTTAGCAAGTTTTCTCCCTGCGGTCCCATCCCGCATAAAAAACTGGCGTAGACCTCTGATGGTCCGCCAACCTTATAGCGTAGCGGTTTGAGCTCCGTTTCTGTCCCCTACAAGGGGAACCGAAGGGGTCGTAAAGACTATTGAAAGGGCGGTTGGCACATCCCTTGTCCCCTGAGGGGAAAGGTTGTGCAAATGAGCGCAATGAAAGTTCGCTTTCATATTGCCGAGTGCAGCCAACCTTCTCCATGAGAAAAGGGGCTTGGGGAAAGCGGTGGACCCTCCCTTAAGGGTAAGGGAGGACTGGTGGGTTTTCGAAAGACCCTTTTTTAATGGGAAAAAGCGGTGCAAATGAGCGCAATGAAAGTTCACTTTCAAATTGCCGAGTGCAGCCCGCTTTATCAAAAAAAGAAGGACGGGATGATTTTAGAACCCCTACGCCTCTTTCGTCATATTCCAGAGGAATAAGCTATTACCGATGATATATCTGCGCCACATTCTCTTAGGCTCCTTAATCAAGCGATAGAGCCATTCCAAACCATGCTCCTGCCACCAGATAGGTGCACGCTCCACGGTACCAGCAAAGAAGTCGAAGACGGCACCGATGGTACCCACATGGCAATGGATGTTCAACTCATTCCAATGAGAATACGTCCACTTCTCCTGCTTAGGCGCCGTCATACCGATCCAAAGCAAATCTGGGTTGGCAGCATTAATGGCATCAATGATAGCCTTGTTGTCCTCATCCGAGAACTCAGGCTTATAAGGAGGCGAATAAGTCACCACCTTCAGGTGAGGATAATCCACAGCAGCACGCTTCACAATCAGGTCGAGTACCTTCTACGAACTACCCATAAACATCACCGTACCCCCCTCTCCAGCTTGTTCATTTCAAAGGAAAACAGGTCCCAGCCAGCTATTCTTTCCTTAGGCTGACTCTAAGCCTTAATCCACTTGCACGCCTTTACGATGCTCACACCATCCGGAATCAACACATCGCCATTTGTCAGGGCATCAGCAAAAAGCTGATCCTTCTTAGCGGTGTTAAAAGAGTGCGCTTTTATTGTGTTAATGAGCAATTTGCCCTCTGGTAATGAGGCTAATTCCGCCTTAATACTATATTTACGAAGTATAAGCAACTTACGAAAAAGCAACGTCAACAACTCCTTGCGGCTCTTCAGTCGCAAGGCATCGACATTTTGAAAATCGAAGCCTACGAATATGCTGATGTCCCAGGCATCAAACATCTGTTTTTCTATTTTGCAGAGGATAGCAAGTAAGCTATTCCTTACTTCATGCTAGATAACGATATTTGGGAACAAATTCAATTATTCATTATACAAGATGTAAGATAGAATGGAATCTTTAGCTACATGAATAATCATTTACTTCCATCAATATCAATTCCCCAATAAGAGCATAAGGATTTTAATCCATCGTCATCTTCATGTTGTCTAGTCAAAGCAGATAACTTATTTGTAAAGTCAGACGTATCATCAGTTTTCTTCATTATCTGTTTTACAACAGTTTTGTTTTCAGATACTAATTTCAGGATTTCAGGGTCATCCAAAAATTCTGAACGTAGAATCTTATTCAAAGACTTTTTAGAGCCTTCCAAATTACCATACAAGAAAAGCCATTTACCAAAGTACCTCAATTTGTCTTTATTGACACAAGAGTTATTAACAAAGATATCTCTCACTTCCTTGAAGACTATAGAACAATCATATCCCATATCGTTCAAAATCGTGATTGCTTTTTCTGTCAATTCATTCGATATTGAAGTATCAGAATTACCCAGTGCATAACCACGCATAATCTCCTTGAAAGCATCAATATAGAACGCAAGTGACTTTGGATGATAAACGCACAACAATTTAAAATTATAGTCATTAGAGACAAGACTATGTTTCCATGCTTCTTGATCTAGAGATTCCAGATACTCCTCGACCAATCCTAAACAATGCTTTGAAATTTGGAGTTCTGAGGAGTTCTTCATATCCTCAATTAGGTTGGTGGATAATGAAGGTACATCAGCCAACGTAACCGAAGATATAAATTCGTTCCAACCATTCCACCTTTCCAAAAGAACTTGCGAATCTAAGTTCAAGTTAGTATATATATTATCATAATTCACCAAAGAATCTTTTATATTCATTTTTGAAACTCCCAACCTTCTACTCGTCAGTATTTTTGCAATATTTGCAATATACGACGCAGCACCAAAGTTTTCTAATTGAAGTAACAAATCACCATAGCAGATATAGTATTCTATACAGCTTGCTACTTTCTCTGTTTGTTCTTCAGACAAAGTACCAATACTATTCAGCAAGAAACTACGTATAGTACTATTATTAGAGTTTCGAGAAATAGCCATAGCCAAAACATCCGAATACAATTCGTCATCTTTCGACAATGCATTGAGCATATTATAAATTTCACTATCATTAATATAGACAGAGATATCAATCGGTCTATCATCCACGACTGATTCTTTCAATCTACAAAGAAGTTTAGTTTCTATAGAGAAGCTCGAGATATTCTCAGCAACTAACCGCTTAATTTGTTCTTTATATCTTGGAAGTTCTACCTCATTTTTCAATAAAGGATAGAGTTTCATATCTGCGAGTTTATTTACATCTAAATTCACAAGGTAATCATCCATTTTCTCTTCATCTACAGCAAGACCATACTCACCGAAATTGTCTTTTCTATTTTCTACTAATTGCAAGTATTGTTTTGGTGAAATAATTGTCTTACGGTCCGATGTTTTTCTATCTTCTTCTGAAATAAACTCATGTAATTTATCAATACCATTGATGTAATTTTGCAAATCAAAGCCATCATAGATATTAACATGATAAACTGTTAGCAAGTGCGCATAATAATCCTTTTTCTCCGATATATGCTTTAGTAAAATACCATGATATTCCTTGTATTGTTTATCTTGTGTTGCGCTTCCGGGGCAACTTCTTCTATATAATGCATCCCATATTAAAGACGCTTCATGAGAACTATTATCTCCGAAATGCTTCTCCAATGCCAAGGCTGCATTCTCTATGTTAGATACCTCAGTTATTGAATGATTCAAGATTTCCCAATAATTTGCATTTCCTCTCAATTGATCAAGAACTTTCACGTTGTTATCATCCAGCTCTGCAGTCACTTCTCTTGTAAAGACCACATCCATAGCTTTATCCAAAGAGAGTTGATAATACAAAGAAGATATATTGCTTGCCATGTTTTCATCATCAGAATACAGAAAATTCAATCCTTGCAAATACGAAGGATTCAATATCTCTTCAAGAGGATTCTCTATGATTTTACTTCTTCCAAAGATATACAATGCGATATATTTATCTTCAATTCTCTCATCACATAAATTACGAATAGTGACAAACTGATTGATAAAAGCAATAATTTTGCGAGGACTTTGCTCTTTGGTCAACATATCATATACTTGCAAAACACTATGATCCACAATAGCACTATTGCCAAAAGCTTCTTTCCATCTATCTTTGAAATAATGCATCCAACCAGACAATATTGGAGGTGGAACAGTATAGACTATGTAAAACGTCTTATTAATAAAGTCATCACCATACACAGTAATAGCATTATCTTTACCATCACACTGTCTAACCAAATTCTCAGATTGAAAGGCATTACGTATATGCAATCTATCGAATGGAACTATTATTCTTATATTAGTATACTTTTCCTCTGAGAAACAAGAATGAATTGCTGCCCAAAGTTCCTGTACTTTTTGCTTTGGCAATCGATCCATATTGTCAATTACCAAAATCAAAACAATGTCATTATTTTGTTTCAGACCATTATCTATTTCATGTATCCAGTCTTTGAATTGTCTGCTAGAAGGTTCCTTCTCTGAAATAGTTTCAAACTTTGTCTCTTCTTTAATATCGTCTTTATAAATTAAGAAAAACTCAGAAAGGCATTTTTCCCATGTAAAATCTTGCTTGTATTTATCTTTCATCTTTCCATAATGACGATACCCGAAAAAGCCATAAGCTGCGATATAAGGTATAACTAGAACAGCTTGCTTTAACCATTCTACAGAAACCAAAGAAGCAAGATGAGTAACAAAAGGAGTCAATAAGATAGTGAACAAACTCACGATAGTACCTATTCCTATTGCTGGAATCGTTTTTGTACTCGTATGTTTCTTCTTTGCTAAAAGATTCTCCAAACTATCTTTCCAACTATTTTCATCTAGAATAGGCGTTTGCCCTTTCACTAAGTCAGAAGTAAGTTCTTCCAAAATCGTTCTTCTCTGAAGATCAGTTTGATGCCCCCATGCATCATAGGTAAAGAAATGATACTTGACACCATTCGAACCCACAGAAAGTTCTTTTTGTATCATCCCAACAAGATTGGATTTACCAGAGCCCCATCCTCCATCAATACCTATAATGGTGCAATTATCATCATTGCGTATCTCATCGGAAATTTCTATAGCCAGCTTCCGATGAGCTCTACCTTCAAACAAGTCATCATTACAAGGAACTTTACTTAAAAGTTTACCTTTTTCCATAGCATCCACTTATAAAATGTTCAAATATTATGCTTTTACTATCTTCTCATACCACCCTACCATGGTCTTAGCCTTTTCTTCCCAAGATAATTCTATCTGCCTCTGCTTGCAGTTCTCAGACATTTGTTTCAACAGATTTCTGTTTCCTTCAAATTCATTCAAGATAGTTGCGAAATCACGAGCCGACTGAGAAGGAGAAGAAAGAGGAACCTTCCTACCAACCTTATCATTCACAGCATCACCCTGACCGCAAGTATCAAAACAAACGACAGGAAGATTATTGGCAATAGCTTCCAAAACGACATGAGGAGTACCCTCAGCAACACTGGTAAAGAGGAAAACATCCGACTTCTGCATGATGTCCTGCACCTCATCATGGCTAACAGCACCATGCCAGATACACTTATCAGCAATGCCATAACTCTCTGCTAATGACTGATAGGATTCTGCATCACCGCCACCCACAATGTGAAGACGGAGCTTATCGTTTCCACTCTTAGCTACAGATTTTAAAGCCAAGCCCAACTGCTTGCGGAAATCCATTTTACCAACCCAGAGCACATCAAATGTATCTTTACCAGATTTATCCATGATAGGATGATCCTGCACATAGCACCCCGTCTCATTGAGCAGAGGCGAGTCAATACCCATATACTTCTTGAACGAGCGCTGCGAGTTAGATGAAGCAGAGAAAGCCACCGAAGCCTGTCGCGCAGCCTTTCTCACACGACCAGAACACCTCAGCTGGATACCCGTCAGGAAGTTCTTCAGACGCATGAACAACTTTGTCTTCAGTCCAGCACCATCCAGATAAGCCACAGGGAACTTATCCTTGGCATCCACAGGTCCCCACACGAACGGCACGCCATTCTCTTGCGACAGTTTCCAGAGATAGCCAGGCTCACGAAATCCGATCATGTTGAGCTGATGCAGCACATCCATCTTCTCCAACTTACAGATATCCTTTGCCAAGAGATACGTCTTCCACTGCCACTCCTTATAATATTTATAGAAGCGCCAGTCACCCTGGTTCCAGCACATCTTCCTGATTTCCTCCGATACCGGATTATAATAGAAATGCATGTTCTTCCCTTGTTCCAAGGTAGGCACCACCTCCTCTATTCTGTCCCGAAACTCCCCTTCGGTGATAATATACAGTTCACAGAACTTGGCGAGATTATTCACCCAGTTCCATGCCATTCCCGGCTCACTTCCCATACCAGGAGAGCATGCGTAAGCATTGATTAATATTTTAAGCATAATAAGTTTTTTTAGTTCATTAAAACGAAATTTAGCCTATAAAAACGACATTTTTAAAGTACGTACTTTATCTATTACAATACTAAATGCGAGGCTAATTAAAACAAACACCACATAAGCCAAAGGCCAAATACGAATGGAATAAATCACAGGCTGCAAGAAAGTCCAACAGAACAATTCAATAATGCTTCAATAGTTTGAAGCATCGCTTTACCTGCTTCTTGAAAAAATCAAAGACAGCAAATCCCTTGTTCATACTTCCAGCCATCAAACCATAGCCGGAAAGAAACAGAAAGATAGGAACACATATTTGAAAAGCCCCAGCATAATCATTTCCACACCAACTATACCGATACTCAGGCATGACGAAGCCACAGCCAAAATGTAAAAACATCATGAAAAGGACAGCCCATCCTTTCAAATATGTCGTTTCTTGTTTTGTCATTTCTTTAAACAATTACAACTTCACCATTTTCTTCCAATCATATTCCCCATCCTTAAATGTCTGGGAGAACCAATTAGAAGAAACTTTCACGATGTATGCCATAGCAATAATCAAGACGAAGTTCATGAGAATATTCAGCGGGAACAGGTGATTCCAAGAAGTGTTGAAAACAAAACCTTGGCAAACATAAATCTCTAAGCACAAGGCAGAAACAGAATACACAATCCTATGTACCCACTTCTTTTCATACAATTTGATCAACCCTTCCTTACAGCAGAGACGATACATACTTAATGTAATACCCATCAAAGGAATCAAGGTCAATACCTGGAAATGAGCTATCAGTGCATTCTTCATACCAGCCATTTGCAAACCATAAAAGAAAATCAATGAAACAAACAGTAAGCCTAAATTTCCTTTAGTAGAGCCTACTACGTTTCCATTCACTTTCATTCTTAAGCCACATACAGCACCAGCCAACATAAACAGGAAGTAATGACACCACTTGAAATAGGTTGCCCCATACATGAATATCGTAGAACTGTCTTCTGTAAAATACCAGCCCAAGACGATCAGACAGACTGCTGCAAAGACCCATTTGAGTTGATTCACAAAATAGCGCTTGATGAAATAAAGGAAAACATAGTAGATCATGATGCAACTCACGAACCAGCCACCACCATGCAGAATCGTAAAATCCATGCCAAAGCGAGTATGAAAAACAAAAGCCATGATGGCTGCCCACATCAGAACCGTAGGATAAATACGGTTGATACGCCTTTTATACCAATTAAAGAAATCCCCACCTCTTCCTAAGAACAAAGTAAAACCACTGCAGAAGAAGAACAGCACATCTCCGATGGCACCACCAGTAGAGAGCTTTGCCAAAGAGTCTGGATACAACATACCCATGTGTGAATTGGTAATCAGCAGGGCTGCAAAGAATTTCAAGATATCAATCGAAGGATTTCTCTGTCTCATCGTTTCTCCTCCTTACTTTTAAGATACTCTAAATGCTTCTGCCTGTCAGCTTCCGTAGCAAACCTGTCTTTCATCTTCCTGGCAGGAATGCCCGCCCATATCTCACAAGGAGGAATATCCCCCGTAACGACAGAACCAGCAGCCACAACACTACCCTTTCCGATAGTGATGCCAGAAATGATGATGGAAGAAGAACCAATCCAGACATCATCCTCTATGATAGTCACTCCATTATCACCCCGTTCACCATCCCAAATTGTAACACCGGGAGTAGAGAAAGTATGATCATGACGGCCTACGAACTGCACATTTCCTGCGACCAATACATCATTGCCGAAATGCACATTGCTTGCCACATTACAGTTGTCACCAAACTGCACATTGTTTCCTATCACCACATCCATGTTCTGTGCAAAGTGAGTACCCTTCATCACTCTCACAAAACCATGATATTTTACCCAAGGGTAGCGCAAATGAAAGATGTACCAGGTACGAACCCTATTGAATAAGTATCGCAAAACAAAATTCCATTTGCCCACTCCATTAGGCATATTATTATAATCTATCTTCACCTTATATATAAATAAAGTAAGCAATATATATTATCCAAACACTTTCTTGCAGGCCTCAAAGATCCTGTTTGCAGCCTTATCAGGCGTAAAGTCACTCTCGATTTCTACCGACATCTTGCCCATAGCCTCCAAGTCTGCATGATGGAATTTCTCCAAAGTCTCTAAGATAGAACATTCCTTCAAAGGATCGAAGTTATAACCATTCACACCATCCTTCACCAGTTCATAGTGACCGCCATTATAGATACTGCTGGCAACAGGTTTACCGCAAGCCATAGCCTCAGGAATCACCAAGCACCAGTTATCCTCTAAGGTAGGCATAATAAAGACATCGCAGAGCGCATAGTAACGATAGAGCAAATCATAGTTGATAGCACCTAAGATATGAACAGAAGGCAAGCGGTCATAGAGTTCCTTCATGGTATCAAGCAGAATGCCCTTACCTATCACGACAAGATTGTCATTCGGATAAGTTTCAATATGTTTGCTCCACGCACGAAGGAGTTCCTTAATACCCTTTCGTTCCACCATCTGTCCCACGAAGAGATAAGTCAGACCATCTTTCAGTCCCAACTCTTCCCTCAGAGCCTGCTTGTCTTCCATAGTAACCTTAGACACAGCCTGAGACAAGCCGAAGCTGTCGGCACACATACACCCTTTCACCTTTGGAGTCTTCCGAAAATGCAATCCCTCATTGAGATATTCTTCCGTCAGCGTTCCATTGATCAGGAAATGATCCACAGGAGTACCTACGATACGACGATACCACGAACGCCATTTTGGAGAATTACGCTCCACGTATGCCGTTCTTTCATAGAACATACAGAGCTTCTTGCGATGCAATACGGCATATCTGATACCAGCGGGAGCCCAACCGCCAAAGCCCTCGGTTATCACGACATCCGGTTTGATGTCCTTGACAGCTTTATAGAGTCCAGGCTGGCGCTTGATAACCAAAGCACTATTGGCAAAATCGCTTTCCTCACTACCCATCGTAGTACGCTTCTCTCCACTCATAATGACAGCATGGTCACCAAGTGTAGCCTTCAGTTTCTCACGTACCAAGTCAGAAGTATTTTCCTGCGAACAGATAATGTAGAAATTACCACCGCTCAACTTATTCAAATTTTCATATACCGGGATTCGGTAATTACCGAACCAAGGTGAAATCCAAAGAATTTTCATTATTATATCTGTTTTTTATCATTGTCAATTACCATTTGATAATAGTCCACCATCTGCGGGATGATGACCTTCATATCAAAATTCTGCATGATTCTCTCATGCGCTTCCTTTCTCACTTTCGCTTTAGCTTCCATAGGAAGCATACATACCTCCTTGATTTTATCGGCGAGCACCTGCGGATTTCTTGGAGTCATCAAAAAACCACTCTTCCCATCCTCGATAATCTCACTCATACCTCCAGAGTTACTACCGATGACAACAGCTCCAGAAAGCATCGCCTCAATGCATACCATCGGCATATTCTCCCACCAGGATGGGAAACAAACCACATCTGCCTGGGCATAGCGTTTCATCACTTCCTCCCTTGGCAATTTGCCTACCAGATGAAACCACTTCTCTTTGCCATATTTAGCATTCAGTTCATCAGCATAAGCCCCAGTCTTGCCCACCAAGTCAAGTTGAATCTCTCCTATCTCACCAGAGTCAGCCAACAGTTTGCAGGCATCAGCCAAGTCACCACATCCTTTCCAGTCGCAGACAGTCCCGACAAAGAGAATATGCTTTTTCCCATCCTTCTCAGCTGCAGAATGAAGAAAAGAGTTAGAAGACCATCGCTCAGACAAGATAGGATTATAAATAACCTTGATTTTATCGGATTGAATCCCCAAGAATTTCAGGCTCCATTCCTTCAGTGAAGTACTGCACGAAGTAATATACCGAGCCTCTTTCATCACCTTCAGTTCTTTACATCCCTGCCAGAAGTATTGCCAGTTGACCTTAGACAATTTCTGGAGAGAGAAATGATAATGATCAAGAAGCATAGGAGTATGCAATCGGGTAATGACTGGAATACCAATATCATGGAGGAAATATCCCTCAGCACCATATTCAGGCACCTCAACGACATCAACACCTCCGAGACTTAAAATGATATCTCTGATTCTCTTGCGATAAGCATAGAACCTATAAAACATTCTAAACTTTTTCTGCAGAGAGTTCCCTTCCACCTGCGGAATCAGGAAATCACCCCCTGAAAGTCTAATCACTCTAACCCCCTCATCATCCTCATCCAAAGACAATCGGGTATCATCAGAAGCAGCAATCACCGTCACACGATGCCCAGCATCATGCAACCCATGAGCCACCTCCTTTATATATGAAGCAATACCCCCACCACGAAGAGACGGTGGATACTCACGACAAACAAAACAAATGTGCATGTTGATTACTTCATTTAATCTGCATTAAACTTAAAACCAATTTTATTTCCCAAATGTATTAATATCACAAGTAAAGGCATCAATCCATATTTCACCATGAGTGCAGGATATTTCATTTTATTTGAAAAGCCATTAAAGTTAGTTGTTTTATATGCTTCTTTCACATCTTCCAATGACAAATATTGCTTTACAGCTTTTATACATTTAAAGATTGGTAGATGAGCACCGCGAACGATAATCTCTAAAGCACCTATAACAACAGTACCGTTGTAGTACTTAAATATATCGAGACCCTTTTCTTTCATGTATAGTTTGCGAAGCAGTCCTCTCTCCGTAACACCATTAATTTTATCTTTAACTAATTTGGGGTAATTATTGATAGAACCCGTAAGCAATCCCTTATTCTTGATTATATAATTGTAATAGACCTTATCCATCGTTGCAATGGATGAGGCATATAGGAAGAAGAGAGAATCAAAAAGTCTATCCTCAAACATTGTAATACCTTTTCGGAAACGTATATTATGCTCCATTAACACTGAACGTTTAAAAAAGAATCTCCAAACACCAGAAAATTCATTTTTGGACCAAATGCTTCCATTCTTCCAATGATCTATATGATTTTGACCAAAACCAATGAATTTCGGAAGATACTCTGTTATTATTTCCTGATTAGAAGCATAAACATGAGGAGATTCATACTTATCGTAGTGAATACCTCCTTGATCTTCATAAATGGTTTGGAATCCAAAATGTACTGCATCATAATTTCTTTCATGACATTTTTTCATCACCTCACCAAACATTCCTGGATTGATATAGTCATCAGGATCCATGAAATATACGTATTCACCTTTTGCTCTTTCCAGACCTTCATTTCTTGCTTGTGAAAGGCCTTGGTTATCCGTGGTTATAATTTTAAAATTAGGCTTGCCCCCCCCACTTTTCACATACCTCCATTAGATTATCTGGCGAACCATCATTGACGATAATCACCTCATAATCCGTAAAATCTTGCTGAAAGATGCTATTTACCGATCGCTCTATATATTGAGCGACATTATAACATGGCAAAATAACAGACAATTGACAACTATTTTTCATCACTTCATTTTATTAATAAAGGTAAATATTTCGTTAATTACTTTGTTAGATGATAACAAAGATTTTCCGCAAATTATATGGCTCAGAACTAAAAGTCTGGATAAAGAAATTACTTACAATCTTCACAATATAAGCAACAAAGACTATCACTGCAAGAGCCATGATTAGATTAAATGGAAACAAATCATTAAACCCCATCATGCAAAAACACAGTAGGAATCCTACAAGATATACTTCCAAAGTAAGAGCAGCAACAAAACGTATTATTGTACCACAAATAACATTTTTAACTAGTTTATCAGCCCATGCACCTCTTATACTCACATAGATATAATATATAAAACCATATAATGGCAATAACGATAGAATTTGGAAATAATACAAGAAATTGTTTTTTCCTTTTCCTATCACTTGCAAAGCGTAAAACAATATCAACATGAGAAAAGCCAAACTTAAGCATTTCCATGTTTTCATTGGTTTACATTCATTTCTTTTACTTGCCAAATATGCCCCCATCAACATGATACCAAAGAAACAAATATAATGGAAGCTCTCCAAATAAATAGAGAATGGCGTCATTGGCATAATAAAGAAGAAATACAATGCAGCCAGAATAACAGATAGTACAATCATATGCTTAAACAAATTCGTCAGATAAGGGATAAGAAAGTAGAATAATGCATAGTAAATAACGATACAATGGACAAACCAGTAATCACCTGCCAACCATATATCCTGCCAACGCAAAGTTTGTCTGAAAAACACAGGAGCCACAAATGCTGACCACGCTATTATAGAAGGCCATATTCTTTGAATTCGTCTTTTATACCAGACTGTAAAATCTCCTTTTCGTCCCAACATTAATGTATAACCAGAAATAAAGAAAAACAACGCATTACCAGGAGCTCCAAAAGTTCCTAAAGGTGTGTATGGCTCTACATATAAAGCCTTGAAATGCGAATTGGTTATTAAGACTGCAGCCAAGAACTTTAAAAGTTCAATACCTAAAATTTTTTGTTTATCTCCCATATTCTTATATGCCTGCATAGTTCGTTGCTATTAATATAATCGGACTCTTAATCAAAATATCTATCTCAGGAGCATAATGCCAGATAATCTTGCTAAATTGAAAGTAAAACCAGCCTATCATTATAAAAGACAGAGCCGTTAAAAGATAATTTCTCAAGGCTACCTTTTTGAATGCCAAAGGATAAATAAAAGGCATAAACGGCATTAACATCATAAAAAAGCGATACTGGGCAGTCGGCTGACGAGTCATGGCGAAAACCGTCACTAATATCAGTAAGACAACTAAGACCAAAAAAGCTTGAGAAGCAATAAACTTTTTTTGGTATCCCATCATTCTTTTAAAACATATCAGTGCTAAAGGAATCGCTATCACGACAATATGAATCATTGAAACACCACCAGCATCATCATTGTTTGTTTCTGATTGCGCAAAACGATTTACACCATACATCATTACATTGGAAGACTGCTCAGAACTGCCACCACCAAGTAATCTTGGACCAAAGAAAATCAATAGACCCAACATAATCAGTACCATGAATATTGTCGGCTTATTCATTTTTGTTCTAAATCGTTTGAGCACAATGAAAGGCACAAAGAACAGCATACTTTGGTGCGTAAAGATTGCAAATACCATTGCTATTTTCGTGCGAATAGTTAAAGACCCCCGATAAGCATAGTCACCTATTATATACATCATTATAGCTTGAGCTAACAACTGCTTTTGAATCTGTAACGTAAACTGAAAATACAAATAAAAAAATGACAATATTAAGATACCACAAACGATTGGAAAATGCGGTTTCTCTAATGACCTGCAGAACTTATACAAACCTGTAAAAATAAGCATGTAAGAACAGAATGTCAAAAGGAACTCAAACAAAGGATAATATCCAAATGTTAGATAGTAACCAAAGAAATTATATACTCCGTTCATAAATTCTGCAGAAATCATAGTTCTATTCGGATCATCCATTAAACTATTACCATATATGAAGATTAATGATTTCCAAAATCCAATATCTGGTACATTCTCATAAGCCACAAAATAATTTACCTGATCTCCACCTGGTGTTTTGGTTGCATTTATGACTCCCAAATAAGCTGCTATACATACCATAAGTAACAAATAATCACTATACTTAGGATGACTCTTTTTCCATACCACATACAGTATGACTGGCAATCCTATGATAGGTGGAAGGACCAAAAACAGACCTAAATATCCGAGTAAATATCCCCAATTAATTATTTCTCTATTATAACTTAAAGATTTATCCATTTTTCTCTATTTATAAATGTAATACATAAATGCAAAACGAACTCTCTCTATATGATGACAAAGTGTTATCATCATTTTTTTGATGGTAGATGAGGTTTTCTCATCTAATTTACTTGCTATCATTTTCGATAATTCTATATACAGCTCTGAGTCTGGTAATTCCAACAAATATTTTTTAATTAACATCATATCCTCTGTATAGTCTTTGTTGACTGCAGAAACGGTACCCTCATATTTACGATAGCCATAAACACAAGCATTCTTATATACATTTCTATCAGAATAGAGAAGATAATCTGCCAAAAAAGCAGCATCTTCCATAAGTCTGCAATGAGGTATAAACTGAATATGATTCTTTACAATAATATCCTTTTGGAACAGACAAGTCCAGAGAAAATACTCTTTCATCAGAATCTTTTTGAAGAATTTCTCTGAATCCATCACCTTTCCATCATAGCGCCTGCGAATCACCTGTTTCTTATTGATAAACACTTGTTTTCCTTGTTCATCAATAGGCAAGAAATCTGACTTAACGAATGTAGCTTTGCTACTTTCCATTGCCTTAACTAAAATCATCAAGCCCTCGGGCATCACGATATCATCCGAATCAACGAAATAGATATAATCTCCATGAGCATGCTCTAAAGCTATATTACGAGCTATAGAAACTCCTTCATTTTTCTTAGAGATGATATGTATTCTGTTATCTCTTTTTTCATAAGACTTCAGTATTTCCATACTTCCATCTTTACTTCCATCATCTACCGCTATCAAATCCCATTCCTGATAAGTCTGCCTCAAAATACTATCCAAGCACTGAGGTAGAAATCTTTCTGCATTGAATACCGGTAAAATGATGGATACCATCTTGTTTTGCATTATTAAAAATCTTTTACTAAACCAAATCTACGTAAAATACTACGATAGAAATCTATTGTAGGTAAGCAATAACCAAAAGGTAATGCTACTTTCAATCTTCTATTCCATTCACGTAAACACATTAATCTATTGCGTGTTTCATTTATATAGCTTAAGGTTTTATTCTTATGTCCCAATGTATTAAAAAGATTCAACCAATCCTCAGCTACCTTTTCAAAAGAGAAATTTCGTTCCATAAAATCATAGAAACCTTCAATATCATTCTCTTCGGCATTTAGCTGTTCTATAATACAATGAGCCAACTCATCTGTATTCTTATATAGGATTCCAGTCTTGTTATAGACCGTATTTATAAAGCCTCCAAAATCAATAGTGGTGACCACACACCCCATAGCCTGCATTTCTAAGGCTGTAATACAGAAGGTTTCACTTACACCAGACGGATTTGGAACACCAACCTTAGTATGTTTCAACACATCATTTTTCTCTTCTCCAAGGACTCCCCAAAACTTTACAGAGGACAACATTTGTCCATTCTCATCCGTCAGATAAGGCATGAATTGATTTTCATAATTTTCTTCAGCAATGCCATATCTACCTAACTTAGCATTTCGGTCATACAGTTTACCGGATCCTATTACATTCAGTTTTGCATCAGGAACAGCCTTTAATACTTCGGGCCATGCCTTTGCCAACAAATGAAAACCTTTGTAATCAACAATGCTCCCTACATAGGTAACTTCATGAGGGCGTTCAGATATGGGCGGTAATCCTGCTTTAAGAGTCTTCATATACTTTACTGGCATACCATTATATATATAAGTAGACTTTAAGAAAGCTTTATGATCCCGATACATATTCAGCTGCTCTCGGCTCACGCAGATGATTCGTTCTACCTTATCATCTTTAGCTAAAGTAGTCAACTGTTTTCTTGGAATAAAGTTATGTGCCCAAATTAACAACTTCGTTGAAGTACCAGATATGGCATTACGAGCTTCCTCATACCATGAAGGCTCATACTTCAGAAGCAAATAATCAGGTTTAGCCTGATCTACCAGATCTCTAATATCTGCTATTTTAACAACATGCAAATCTGGTGAAATCAAATCTATCTCATTAGCCCCCACAACAATTTCTACATGCTGAGGATGCAGTTTCTGAATATAATGAGCGGTAGCTTGGATGATATATTCCGTACCGCCAATTCCAGGATTACCATGTTCTAAATCACGGCAATCTATATTTTTCAAGCCCTTATTGGGCAGATAAAATGCAACTTTCATTTCTTACCTAATAAGTAAAGTCGTAAATATTTATTCTTTTCTATAGGATAACTCAAAAATAAGGTTACCTCTATTACGCACCACGCAGAGAAAATGGCTGTTATATATTGTATTGGAGCAGCAAATTCCTTAACTATAGTAAGATTAAGCAACAGTAATACAAAGTAATGGAATACATATATATCAAGCGACCTGCATCCATATTTTTCAATCCTCTTGCAAATTCTATTTGATAATCTATTATACAGAATTCGCAAAAAACATAAAAAGCTTAGACATAGTAATATCTGCACAATAGTAAAAGGACCGATATGCTTTAAATCCACAAAATATGATATTAAAAACATTAATACAAAGCCTATCATTCCTGCAATGTTTACTTTATTATTCTGGAGCCACTTCTTTATATTATCATATTTCCCTATTAAATATCCCATAATAAAAAAACGATAAAAGGCACCAGTAAAACCAATTGAGAGACAGCCATTTATATTAGGAGATAATAAATATTGCCCCCCCACCTTGATTAAAAAAAACGGCAATAATAGAATGCCTATTTCAATCAATATATTCTTAATACGGCAAAGAGAAATAAACCATTTTACTGAAGCGAAAAGACACCATATACAAAATAAGGACCACAAAAACCAATATCCGTTATGAAATTCACTAAAAAGAAAAGCATCATATCCCCCATTAATCATAGTAAATAGCAGTCCCACTACAATGCATGGCAACAATAATGTTCTTGCCTTTTTCTTGAATAAAGAAATGTCAAATCGCTTCACTCGCCAAGCTAAATAACCAGAGAGCATAAAGAAAAAAGGCATATGAAAAAGATAAATAAAATCATATAGGTTATTCATCTGATGCATAGATTTCTCTAACACATGTCCTAATACAACTAAAAAGATAGCTATGCCTTTACAAAAATCAAGAAAAGTATCACGGTTGTTCATTTTTTTAAGCTTTGCCCCTTTATTAAAAGATATGTCATAACCCAAGTCTGTATGCGAGGCATACAGAAAGCATGATTCCAGATTTTATATGAAACCGGTATATCTCTCCGCTTAAACCAAGAACTTTCATAATAAAAAGAACCTAATAATTTAATTTTCTTCATATAGAACCAAAAACCGAACTGTTTAGCAGACATTGTAAAATAAATCACAATTTGTCGCATAAAGAGTATATAAATATCTTTGTTCTCCCACAAATCAGGTCGTTTCACAATTTCATCATGAAAAATTTGAAGGGCAATCATATTGGATTCATTGATAAGTCGCTTCTTTGAATCCGACATGATAGAATGTCCATTATACCTATAATAATATAATTCCTCAGCTAAAAACGCTATTTTACTTGCATTCAAGCACAATTGAAAAGTCCATGGTGCATCTTCATTAAGAATTCCATCACAGAAATATAATTGATTTTGTTCTATAAATGACCGTTTTAATAGCTTACACCAGGGAGCTACATTAAACCAACATTCTGCTAAAGCATGAATACATGCCCCATTACCTTCAAGAACATCAACTGGCGAACATAAATGTCCCCCAAGGCCTTCATTTTCTTTATCCGAATAATGGTCACAGACGACAAAATCAGCATCAGTTTCATCCATACGCTTTACCAGGTGATCTATACATTCAGGTTTTAGCATATCATCACTATCTAAACAGAATATATAATCACCTGTCGCAGCTTGCATCGCATGACTACGAGCAGCAGCAACGCCTTGATTATACTCATGATGGATAAGTTTGATTTCGAATCCTTCCTTATGAGTGCTTGAGATAAAATCATTGATAATATCCACACTCTTATCTCCGCCACAGTCATCAACAAGCACAAACTCTATGGATGGATAAGTTTGATTAATAACAGACTGTATGCAGTCTCCTATATATTTTTCCACCTTATATACAGGTGTAACAATTGAAACTTTCTTCACTTTTTAATCAAATTAATGACCTTAAGAATTGAGGTTCTTATTAGAATACGTATTTTATCGATAACTATAATAACTGCAAAAACAATTACGCTTGATAACAAGTATGGAAGAACTTGAAATTCATTCCCCCACGCAATGTACAAATCATTAAAGAATATCTGACCCCAACCGCTTTCAGAAAGCAAATAAACCGAAAGGGTACTTAAAGCAACATAATTGATGAATTTATTATGAAAGTGATATTTTTCAATCGTAATGACCAAAAATCCTACAATGAGAATATTCACTATATTATCATAACTTCCTATTATAACCTTGATTCCTATGTGTTGAAAAAGATAGCAGGCAGAAACAAGACTCACCTGAATTAAAAGCAAAATCAAGAAACACAAGACACTATGTTTCTTTAGCAGCTCCGGCAAATATAACCTCATCCAACGTGCAACAAGGTAAATCATCATGAGCGTTGCAAAACCTCCACCAACAGAATGACTGGAAATAACACCTCCAAAATCTACAGCATAGAGACTTAAGATTACAAGGAGAAGTTGTTTAGAATCTAAACTTCCTATCATAGAGTTTAATGCAGGAGAAATTAACATGACCATTAAATAGGACACCACAAACCAATAATTGTTGATAGCCAGTAATTCATAAAATGGTGGACGATTTCCATTTATCAACCAAAGTCCGACGAAAGAAACTATACCATAAAAGAAACATTGCTCCACAATTCCCCCAAATCTACCCCATTTAAACTTAATGCCATAATATCCAGTTATAAACATAAAACAAGGGACTCCAAGGTATCCTATATATTGGAATATCATTTCTTTCCATAAATTAACATCTTCCGCTATACGAGAATTTTCTACTGCATATAAGTTGAAATTACGGGAAAGATAATGGAACATAACAATATCTATCATTGCTATGATTCTTAGCAGTTCTATCGAACTATTTCTTTTTTTTGTCTGTACCATATATCAAATAGGTAATAAATTACTTAACAAAGTGTAAGGTGTTCTTTTTTAAAATCAGCAATTATTTTATTAGCCTCTTTCACAAAATCATAATATTTATTACTGTATGCCCATTCATAAAGAACAAATGGCTGATCCTTAAATTCTGGCATATATATTACAGAATTACATTTCGGATGTTTCTTAGCTGTAAAGCATACCTTATGTTCAAATGGCATTTTACCAAACTCTTCTATCAAATTATCAGAGCACCCGAAATCCGTATCAGAGAACTTAACTATCATATTGTTCCAATTTATACGTCTCATTCGGCGATTCCATTTTTCAAGCGCCTCCTCCTCCAAATGATAATGCATAAATACAATTTCGATACCTGTATCTCCTAAAACGCCTAATATATATTTAGGAGATACTATATCTTTATATTTTGATTGGTCATGACTAATGAAATGAAGAGGTTGCGATAAATTATATTCCAAATTACGGAGTAAAGCTATATATTCTGGAGCATACATATATAAACCTATAAAAGGAGAATTATACTTTATCCTACAAGACTGATACATAAAGCCACCCCAGCAATTATTACTTATAATCGTAACCTGCTTGTTGCGTATAGCCAGATGACGCAGGATTTCTTTACTTGCATAATAAGAAGAACGTGCCCCCCCAACTAAAGAGCATCTGATACTCATCAAAAATAATCCAAACTTAATCTTTGTTCTAACCGATGCTCCTTTCAGATATTTCCAATTGAAATTCTTTTTAAACTTAAGCAAACTGTCATTCAACCGTTTATATGCAACAGCCTGATCCTTTTCGTCTAATTGTGGAATACGATTCTTTTTCATATCCCGACAAGTTACATAGTAATCGTTATAGATATTCAATATACCTTCTTTATCCAAATGCTCATATTCTGCAAGCCAAAGCAACTTTTCATTAGTTACTAAATAATCCATCATTTTTAATGACGGTTTCCTCGTGATAGAGTTCGGATCAATACGATATTGATAGCAAGCAGAACATAAGGCTACTTTGTTGCTCTTTAAATACAATAAGCGTGTAATATACTCATCAGAATTAAATTTGCTGTATGATGCCTGTTGTACTGTATAGTATTTCTTTGCCAATGAAGTTCTTATCATCTGCCAACCATGAAGTTGCCATGGCAGTGTCATTGCAAAAGCTTTCTTACCATCTTCTATAACTAAATCAGCCGACAGATGATGCTGTACAAACATATTGGGCAGCTTTTGGGTGTTGCCATATCCAAATTCCACATCAGGTACAATGCTGTCCGCATCCGTCTCTTCCGCTCTTGCCAACATCTTCTCCACATAATCAGGAGCATACGCATCATCACTGTCAAGAATTGATACATATTCTGTATCAGCTATTTCTATAGCACGGGCACGGGCCACAGCTGGTCCTGCATTCTCCTGGCAAATTAACTTGATACGAGAATCTTTCTTGCAATATTCCTCAACAATAGCTTTTGAAGAATCCGTTGAACCGTCATCAATACAAATCAATTTCCAGGCATTGCTTGTTTGAGCCAATAGAGAGGCTATCGAATCATGCAGAAATCGCTCTGCATTGAATATTGGCATTAAAACTGTTATTTCCATATTATGTTCTCTTATTACTCCACAAACTTGGGCAAGTTTTTTCAAAAAATTGCCCTAAATAATAACTAATACAAGTTGCTACTATCGCTAACAACAAAGCTAACAATGGCATATTTTGTTTAATCTCTAATCCTGTGTGTACATCTAACCCTAACCACTTTTCCATGCGAATGCCCAAAGCTATTACTAAGAAATACAATAATTCTAATATAGCAAAATGAAAGCCCAAGACATGCAATGACTTTTTTCCTAAATTACTTAGGGATTTAGTTATCTTAGGGAATAATCGACTACAAATTCTTGAAATTGCCAATATCAAGAATATTCCTGAAAATGCACCAACGAATAGAGAAAATGGATTAGGAACTATCAGACTCTCAACATTTAGGTAACCTAAGTTGCCAATAGCTAATATCACTAATCCTAACAACCCGATAAGCAGATAATACTTTCTTTTGTAAAAGAATAGCTGATATAAACTCCTATTTGTTTCATTACCATCATCAGTTATCAGATGAATTTTAGTTTGATAGAAAATCATACCAAGTAGAAATATCGGAAGCATAAATAGAGATTGCACAAAATGACAAGGCATTTGAATATCATTAGCTTTCAAGCCATAAGCAACCGCCAGAAACACGAATCCTAACAAAAGTTTAGAGATATATCCTTCTGCAAATTTAGATATTAAATAGGACAAAAGAAATATAGTCCATAAGGACAATAAGAACCATAATGCACCTATCTGCAATCCTGGCAAATTTCCATTTCGCAATGCAATTGGCAACGTCAACAACATACCAAAAGCCCAATAAATAAGCATTGGAACCAATAATCTTTTTGTCTTATTTAACACAAAATCTTTCAAGTTTTTCTTAGTAGAGAAGAAAAAACCAGAAACAAAAAAGAAGAAAGGCATATGGAACAGATATACTCTATCTTTGAACCAAGAATAAAAATACGTATGTCCCAATACCATCAAAAAAATACATATGCCTTTGGCTATATCTATCGTAGAATCTCTATTTCCCATTTTTAGTTTACTTAAAAATCACTTTCCATCTATCGATGGTATTCATGAAATCATGCAGAAATAGTTCTGCATTGTATATATCGGCATAAAAGCTGTTACTTGCATGATAAGAAACTTTTGATATGTCTTTCAACTTTTTCCTTGTAATTGAAATAAATACTAAAAAACAATGCCGTTATATCCTGTTTCTTTATAACATAAGACAATACCTTCTGTTTTTCTTTTTCTTTAGCGAATTGAATAGCATATTCATTACTTTCAGGAAATATTTGTCTCCAGGTTTCAAAATTTCTGAACGGCGGCTTTAACAAGTATTCTTTTGCTATTAACTTTAATTTCAATAAGGTATCATTGAGAGGCTGCAATAAACCAGACTTTATGATTTCGCGTTCAAAGGCGGCAACAATATCTATAACATCATGATATTTCCTTTCATTGTTAACCTTAGTGACTGAATTTAAATTCTGTTGATTGTAATGGTAAAGTATCTTATCACAATAGCTAATTTTCTCAGCATATAATGCACAAGAATTGACCACAATAAAATCATCCCATATTGTAATGCCCACGATAGGTTTTATGTGATGATCTCTCATCAAAGAAGAACGAATCAGTTTATTCCAATATACTCCCCACATTCCACCAACCATCTGCGCCTTCAAGTAAGTTACTTTATCCAAATCCGGCAGAGGAAATATAACCTTTACAGTCTTGTCGGAATACACCATATCATAATTACAATATACAATATCAGAGTCGTTTGCTTTAGCACACTTCCATAATTCATCCAAATAAGAGGATTCCATCCAATCATCGGGGTCATAAGAAATAAAATATTCACCTTGCATTTCCTCAAATCCCTTTAGCCTTGCCGCAGAAACTCCTTGATTTTGCTGATGAAAGACTTTAACCTTAATTCCGCAACACTTTGATTTAACTTTATTTATAAGTACCTGAGCAACAAA
>OGPQ01000849.1_pt1 | contig 24108 bp, 20 predicted proteins | sample 1552971 | NCBI WGS metagenome assembly OGPQ01 (sample SAMEA2580232, study PRJEB22360) | human gut metagenome | biome: human gut; feature: human-associated habitat; material: faeces | place: Denmark | collected 2008/2010 | reverse complement strand
TTGTCAATATCCTCCATAGGCTTTGGTTTTAACTTGCTTGCATTTATATAACGCAATCCATTCGGGAATATTGTGCGGGGTCAGCTCAAGATCAGATTTTTTTCTTTGATCATCCGCCGCAGGTTGATCAGCGCATAGCGCATGCGCCCCAGCGCCGTGTTGATGCTCACGTCGGTCTGTTCGGCGATCTCCTTGAAGCTCAAGCCCGAGAAGTAACGCATAATCACCACCTCGCGCTGCTCGGAGGGCAGCAGTTCGACCAGCGCGCGCACGTCGCGTTCGATCTGCTCGCAGACCATCGAATCCTCAACCGTACGCTCGGACAACTTCAGCGTCCCGAGCACGTCGTAGCCGGCTTCGGCCTCGCTCACGGATTTGTTCTGCCGCTGTGCGCGGAAGTGGTCGATCACCTGGTTGTGCGCGATGCGCAGAATCCACGAAAGGAACTTTCCGTTATCGGTATAACGGCCTTCGTCGATCACACGGACGGCTTTGATAAACGTCTCCTGGAAAATGTCATCGGCCACATCACAGTCCTTGACCATCATGTGGATGTAGTCCTTCACCCTGCGGCTATGGCGTTCGATGAGTTTGGATATGGCACTACGGTCACCTGAAAGGTAGTGATTAAGCAATACCTGGTCACTTAATACTTGCACGTTCATACTCTTGTCTCCTAATTAGTTACTAAGAGTAGATTTCTTTCCCGATAGGCGATCCTTTTTTAGTTGTCTGATGTCGTTACAATTCCTTGTTCGGGCCTTGAAAACATCGGAATTTTCGGAGGCTTTACGTTGACAAGATAAGCACTTTTTCCGAAAATACCAAATTTTTCTACTCCGCCGGCAATATTCCGGCACATTTTTTCCGCCCAAAACAAACAAAATCCGTGCCAGAAACATCCCGTATGCGGACAAAATGAAGGCCCGCGCCTCCGGCGAACCGGCAAAAGCGGCCGATGAGATTCCGCCCGGCCGCGCCCCGCTATTTCAGCGGCTCCACATGAATGGCGATCATCGTGCCCTCGCCGAAGCGGGCGCGCAGGCGGCGTTCGATGTCGACCGTCAGGGCGTGGGAGCGCGCCACGGTCATCGCCCCGTCCATGCGGACGTGCACTTCGACGGCAATCGCGGCCCCGATGCGGCGGGTCCGCAGGTTGTGCGGCTGACACACCTCGGGATCGGCCGTCACGATGCGCAGAATCTCCTCCTCCACATCGGCCGGAAGCGAACGCTCCAGCAGCTCGTTCAGCCCCGTGCGGACCAGATCGAAGGCCACCTTGAAGATGAACACCGCCACGACGAGCGCCGCGATGGGGTCGGCGATACGCCACTTCTGGCCCAGAAAATAGGCGCAGGCGATGCCGACGAGCGTCCCCAGCGACGACAGGGCGTCGCTGCGGTGGTGCCAGGCATTGGCCACGACGCTCGGGCTGTCGACCGCACGGCCTTCACGGACGGTGTAGCGGTAGAGAATCTCCTTGACGACGATCGACACCCCGGCCGCCACGAGGGCCACCAGCCCCGGCCGGGGCAGCAGTCCGCCGTCGACCACGATGCGGATGTCGCGGATGCTGCCGGCAAGAATCCCGGCCCCCACGATCCCCAGCGCGAGGCTTATGATGATCGTGGCGAGGGTTTCGTACTTCCCGTGGCCGTAATCGTGGCCGTCGTCCCGGGGCTTGGCGGAAATCCGCGCGAAGGCGATCACCACCACATCCGTCGCCAGGTCGGAGAACGAATGGACGGCATCCGCCCGACGATTCCGGCGGCAAGTTTCAGCACAGACAGCACCAGGTTGACCACGAACCCCACAAAGGTCACGCGGTAGATTTTACGTTTCCGGATTTCCGCTTCGCTGGACATAGGCTCAAAAGATTGAAATTCAAAAATACGCTTTTTTTTCGATTATCACGAAACTGAATTTAACCGAAATGCGGCTCCAAGCTATTTTTGATTTCAGAGGAGCAGGTTTGCGCTTAACCGAAGTGCGGCGCAGATGGGTAGTACTTCGGTACTACCTATTCACATCCAGATAGAGTTGTGACTTAAAAAGTTACAACTCTATTTGCATATAGCAGGTAATGGTTAGGAAACGGTTGTATGCATTTGTTCGCATCTGCTTTCCTTCATGTCAAACAACTCCTGTTATTGAATACAAATTCAATAAATTGTAGGTTCGGATAGTTTGGTCCGAGCGTGTTCGACCTGAAATTGCGTCGGTGTCAGGCCAAACTGTTTCTTGAACCGGATCGTGAAATATTTGGGAGAACTGAATCCCAATTCATAGGAAACCTCCGAAATCAGCCGTCCGCCGTCGCAGAGCAGCGTTGCGGCCTTTTTGAACCGAATCATTTCGATGAATTCTCCCGGACTGTGCCCCGTAATACCCTTGATTTTCTGGGTCAGAATCGTTTTGCTGACGTTCAGCTCGCGACACAGCGTTTGGACGTTGATGTCTTCCTTATAAAGATTGCGCTCGACCGCTTCGGTGGCAGCTGCCAGGAAATTGGCATCTTTATCGTTGGTAGTCACCACATCGGAACCCGCAATCGAACGGCTGTATTTCCGGCGCATTCGCTGCCGGTTCTCCAACAAGTTGCGGCAGCGCACTTCGAGCTGGCTGATGTTGAACGGTTTGGTAATATAATCGTCGGCTCCCTGGCTGAAACTTTCGAAATTGAGGCCAGTCGAGGGCTGGGCGGTCAGCAGGATGATCGGAATGTGACATGTTTCGAGGTCCTGACGCAGTTTGCCGCAGAGGCTCAGACCGTCCATCACCGGCATCACCACGTCGCTGATAACGATATCGGGTTGCAGTTTTTTGGCCATGCTGTACCCCTCGGCGCCGTCGGAGGCTTTGCAGACCCGGTAGTCTCGTTTGAAAATGGAATACAGCAGGGTCCGCAGTTCGGCGTCGTCCTCGACGATCAGCATCTTATAGCCTTTTTCCGGGGCCTCTGCGGCAACGGGTGCGGGAGTGTGGATGCGGGACGGCAGAGGAACCGAGACGCATTCCGAACGGGATTGTTCAACGGATGTAACCTTGTCGTCGCCGGCATACCATTTTTGGCCGGACGGGAGCGTGACGGTAAAGAGCGCACCGCCGTTCCGGTTGTTTTGTGCGGTCAGAGTTCCGTGGTGCAGTTCGAGGATGCCCCGGCTCAGGGCCAGTCCGATGCCTGTGCCGTGGTTGTGGCGGTCGCGCGAGGTTGTCGCGGGGTCTTGGTAGAAAGGGTCGAAAATGTGGGGCAGGGCTTTTTCCGAGATGCCGCATCCTGTGTCGGCAAAGGTGATTGTAACGGTATTGTCCTCTTTGAGGTGGTGTTTGATGTGCATGCTGATGTCGATGCGTCCGCCGTCGGGCGTGTATTTGAACGCATTGATGAGCAGGTTGGAAAAGACTCGCTGCATCTGTTTTTTATCGATGCTCGCGGTCACCGTCTCAGCAGGAAGATGCAGCTCCAGACGAATGTTGCGGTAGTTGGCATATTGTGCGAACGAATCCCGGATATCGGCGATAAATGCGCCGAGGTTCGTTTTCGAAACCGTGATGTTCGTATACCCCTGATTCTGCTTCTCGAAATCGAGCAGGTCGGATACGAGCCGCTGCATGTTCAAGGCGTTTCGATAGGTATTCTCAATGTTCTCAATCCCAGAGGAGGAGTGTCCATGGTTGCGGAAGAAAAGTTCGAGCTGTCCGATGATGAGTGTTAGCGGTGTGCGTAGTTCATGCGAAATATTGATGAAAAAGCGCATACGTTCCAAATTCTCGGCCTCCTTCTGTTTCAGTCGTTCAGCCAATAGCATCCGTGAGTAAAAAGCATATAGCAGCCAGCCCAGCAGGGTCAGACCGGCGATACAGTAGAATATACGGGCCAGCAGTGTGGCATACCAGGCAGCATGGATTTCGATGGGAAGCGTGATCTGCGTATGGTCGTTGCTGAATTTGGAATATGCAGCGCGTACACACAGCCGGTAATCGCCGGGCGGCAGGTTCATGTAGACGATCGGATGTTCGGGTGAAAAGAGAGTCCATTCATTATCATAACCTTCGAGTATGTATTCGTAGAAGATCGGATAGACTTTTTCGAAGTCGAACGAAGCCAGTTCCACCGAGAGATTTCTCTGGCGGTGCTGCAATACGAGTTTCTGCGTGAATGGCAGTTCTTGTTGCAGAATCGGCTGTCTGTCGTCGGGAATACCCGGGTAGATCCGCCTGTTATTGACGATCAGACGGTCGAAGGCGATGTCGATGCTGTCGTCGGAGAACTCGACTTGTGAGGGCGTGAGGGTCTCGACACCATCGATGCCGCCGATCACGATGTCACCGTTGGCGCGTCTGAGGATGCAGCCGCTCCGGGCCGAACTGATGCTCAGCCCGTTGTTGTGATTATAGTTGTAACAGCGGTTGGTTCGGGTATTGAACAGCGACAGTCCGCTGTTCGTGCCGATTAGCAGAACATCGGGATTTACTTCACCGATGAAACTGGTAAAATTGTCAGCTAAGCCGATGTTTTCCTGCTTATAACGCACTCCCTGCTGCATGTCGAGACGAATGAACCCTTGTCCGAGGCTTGCCCCCCACATGCAACCGTCGTGGTCGCAGAAAAGCTTAATGAAATTCAAATTATTGTTGTCGAGACCGACGTAACGGGTCATATGTCCGGTTTTAAGGTCGAGGATACGAACGCCTATGCCGCCGATCCACAATCGGTCCAGGGCGTCGAACGCCAGTGAGAAGACGATCCCATTGTAGCCTTTGATCGGGCTGCAAACTATTTGTGCGCTCCGTTTGTCGAATACGAGCACGCCGTGTGTGGTTCCCAGATAAAGCCTGCCGTCATGACATTTGATGTCGTTGACGGTTTCGGGACCGTTTGTGCCGTCTTCGCTGCAGAACGTGTAGTCCGACCAACTCTGGGCTGCGATGTCGTACTTGCGCAACGTTCCCATGTAGGACCCGGTCCAGACGGCATCTTCGTCGGCATCGTACCAGGCGGATTTGAATTTGTGGCTGCCACTGCCCGCAACGTAACGGATCTGTCCGTCGTGCGCCGATTGGCGGAACATGCCAAACTTGTCGGTCAGTATCCACAGGTCGCCGCGTTTGTCCTCGACCATGGCGTTGATGAGCTTTACCTTACGTTCGGCCGGGAGCAGTATCGGGTTGAACGGGTAGTTATCGGAGTTGCAGTAGTAGATTCCGTCGTAGAACGTACCGACCCAGATGCCGCCCTGATTGTCGGCCCGGAGACTCCATACCGAGCTTTCGCCGAGGGCCCCCAACTCGTCCGTGCGGCACAGACGGTCTGTTCCGAGACGGTCGACGCCGCTCATTGTCCCGATCCAGAGATTTCCTTTTTGGTCTTCGCAGAAGGTCCGGACCAGGTTGTTTTTTAGCTGCATACCTCCGGAAGCCTCCCGGTGGTAGTGTCCGGCGACCTTATAGTCGCAGCCGAGCCGCCAGCAGCCGCGGTCCATCGTTCCGATCCAGAGATCACCCCTGCTGTCCGGGTAGAGCGTGCAGATGTTTCCGGCGACGGCCATGCGGCTGTGAATTTTGCCGTCACCGTCGATCTCGTACAGTCCGCCTTCGGACGTTGCGGCCAGCAGGGTTCCCGCCTGCGAACGGCAAAGAGCGGTGATGTACGTATGGGGGTGAGGCAGTTCGTGTCGCATACGAAGCGAATCCCCACTGCGCTTGTAAATACGGTTACCTGATCCGACCCACAACTGTTCCTCTTCGGCATATAAGGCGCAGTTCGGATAGTCGATCTCCGGGGAACAGAGCCGTCGGGGACGGTTTGTGCGGATATCATAGCAGAGAATGGCATCGTAGGAACAGATATAGACCAGCTCGTTGCCGTTGCCGCAGAGTGGACGCTTGGGCATCGGTCTTTGCAGAAAGTCGAGCGATGTGCCGTTGTAACGGTAAAGTCCGTAAGTAGAGTTGAGCCATATGGCTCCAAGTCCGTCCTGATAGATTGAGACTACCGAACTGTTGGAAAATGATTCGAGCCGGTTTGCGCGAATAAATCGGAATGAAGCTGCCGACAGAGGCCAAGGGATTAGGCATAAAATCGGCAACAACAGTTTCAGGAACTTGTGGTGAATGGTTTCAGAGAGGGCCATACGCAAATTTAAATACTCGTTTTCGATAAAAAAAGGATTCCGGCGAAAATCGGAACTATTTTTTTCAGCCGGTCAAAACTACCCGTAAATCCGTTCAAAATTACCCTGCGCCTTGGTCGGAAATTTCGCATATTTTACTGCGAGACGGAGATTGGACGCCTGTATTTTCGCCCGGGAATCAAAAATTACCCCTAAATCCGGACGATCCTATCCCTTAGGACTTGTGGAAAAATGATTAATTTGTAATATCAGAACGGAAAAATCCGACTAAACAGAATCAACCTAAACCTAAAACCTATGTTTAAAAAATCTACCCTGTTTGTAGTTGTATCGCTACTGGCGGGCGGCTGTATCGAACCGGATGATTTCGGTCCCGAAGGTACCTATATGGCTGAAACCCGCGCAACAGTAAAGGCCGCATCTCTGGAATACACGGATGCGGAACGCGAACCGTACCAACTTCAATGGCATGCGGACGATGCCGTGGACCTTTATTATGCGCCGACGAAGCTGTGGACGACCTATGCCCGGACTTCGCCGGGAACGGACGCTTCTGTCGCCGGTTTCTCAGCCGAACAGGAATGGGAGTACGGCCGCCGGTCGCATATCTTTTATGCGATAGCCCCCTCCCGGGCGTTGTCGGAAACGTCTGAATCCGATCCGTCGGGACTGCCGTTTGAACTGGCAGAAACACAGCTCGTGAACGACGGGTTTGAGAAATACATGATTAGTAGTGCGCTGGCTGTCGTGAAGGAGTCGTCCGGAGAAAAGCACGTCGAACTGGAACTCTCTCCCGCATTGTCGCTGTTGGATCTGGAACTTTCGGCAACCAGCGATTTCGTGCTGAAAACGCTCTCGTTGACCCCCGTCGGGGCCGGGACCGGCAAGGGTCTTACCGGTCCCTACAAACTCGACGCCGCGACTACGACGGTCAATATGCGCACAACGGCTGGTAATAGTGTGACCCTCGATTTCGGCGAGGGACTCACGATGGAGAAAGGCAAGCTCTATCAGGCCCGTGCGGTCGTGCTTCCTGCGAAACTTGCAGGAGTGAATCTTTCGGTTTCGGGGAGTACGTCTACAAGTTCGCTCAAACTTTCTGTCTGTGAAGCGATGGACTTGAAACCGGGGTTCAGCAAGGCAGCAAAGTACCAGATGGCACAAAAAATGGCACAGCGGACTGCCCGAAAGCCCGGAAAAAACGATTACACAGTGATCGACCTGGAAACGACCGGCCTGCATGCGGCAACAGACTCGATCGTGGAGTATGGTGCCGTCCGGGTGCGGGACGGGCAGCCGACGGAAGAATTTTCGGCCCTGGTGCACCTGCAAACTCCGCTGTCTGCGGAGATCACGCAATTGACGGGAATCACACAGTCGGAACTGGAAGGCAGGATGGACGCGGCCGCTGCACTGGAAGCATTTCTGGAATTTGTGGGCAAAGATGCTCTGGTGGGGTACAACCTGCAATTTGATCTGGAATTCCTGCGCGCGGCCTGTACGCGAAACCAGAAGCCGATACTGACCAACCGGAAGATCGACCTTTTGCCGCTTGCGCGGCGGAAGGTGATAGGCGTTGCCAACTTTAAGTTGCTCACACTGGTACGGCATTTTGGGCTGGCAGACAGGGTGGAGCACAGGGCCCTGCCCGACTGCCGCCTGACACAGAGGCTCTATGCAAAACTGAATGAAACAGGCACAGGATGCAACTGAAATGGCCGATGCTATGGGATCTTTTTAGTCTTTTCCCCGCACACGCGGGGGTGATCCCGAGACGGGCGCAATCAATCCGTGCGTGCCGCACTTTTCCCCGCACACGCGGGGGTGATCCCCACGGCCACCAGCCCGGCCCGTGCTGCTGCAGCTTTTCCCCGCACACGCGGGGGTGATCCTAGTATCAAGTTAAGGCCGCACCCCTTTGGGGGCTTTTCCCCGCACACGCGGGGGTGATCCTGTCTCGTAGACCTCGGAGAGGGCACCGGCCTCCTTTTCCCCGCACACGCGGGGGTGATCCCTTGGGTACCAGGCGCGGCAGGTGATCGCCACACTTTTCCCCGCACACGCGGGGGTGATCCCTGCGGTTCGTCCTGCACTGCGAGTGTCCTCTGCTTTTCCCCGCATACGCGGGGGTGATCCCCACTCATTCCAAATTTTTGCATAGGCCCGGAACTTTTCCCCGCATACGCGGGGGTGATCCTGTAGAGTGGTTGACGAAACTATGGGGCATGGGCTTTTCCCCGCACACGCGGGGGTGATCCCGGATTCAGATACTACAATGTAGAGTGGCTGACCTTTTCCCCGCATACGCGGGGGTGATCCCGCGGACCGGATCGACATGAAAAAGATCCTGGGCTTTTCCCCGCATACGCGGGGGTGATCCCTACGCAACGAAGATTGCTGAGGAATTGAGTCCCTTTTCCCCGCATACGCGGGGGTGATCCTTCCATGGTGCAGTTGACGGAAGATTGCAACGGCTTTTCCCCGCATACGCGGGGGTGATCCCATCACCTTGCTCTGCATGATGCGCCGGATGGACTTTTCCCCGCACACGCGGGGGTGACCTCAAGGGCAAGCGGCGCATGGTGTTCCTGCCGGGGAGACTGGTGACGGACCGGAAAGCCGCGGCGGATGAAAAATCAGGTTGTACAAATTCGATGGAAAAAGTTTATGCAAGACTCCATATTGTAATATATGAAATTCTGTATTATCATAAATCTGCAAGCGATCTGTCTCTTGTGAGGAGGGGCGGAACGCCCAAAATACGCTTCTTTCCTGTGGAATTTCCCACGGTCCACCTGATGCGGATTGAAAGATAGGTCGAGAAGGGAAGAGCAACCATGATGAACACAAGTCTGCTCCAGAAGTCTGGTCTGGCAACGCTGCAGGTCGCGCAGATCCTGGCAGGGCTGGAACCGGGAGACCGGATCCCCACGGTGACGGAACTGAGCGAACAATGCGAGATGGCACGGGGAAATATCCAGATCGCGCTGAACAACCTGAAACAGAATCATGTGATCCGTCTGGAATCCCATGGGCAGAACGGCACCATTGCAACAGAGATCGACTATGTGGCAATGGCGCAGTATTGCAGCAATACGGGTCTGACCTGCGTGATGCCGATGCCGTATGGCCTGCGCTATGAAGGTCTGGCCAGCGGACTGTATGAGGAACTGAACCAGAAAGGGGTCACGGGTGCGATCGCATTTATGCGCGGTTCCGGCTACCGGCTGAACTGTGTGGAAGAAGGGCGCTTTCATCTGTGCGTCATGAGCCAGCTTGCATTTGAACACTATGCGCAGGAGGGCAAGGACATCCAGCTGATCGCGGCCTTTGGCCCGCAGAGCTATGTGGAACAGCATCGGGTCTTTGTCCGCCCGGACTTCAAGGGCGACTGGCAGAACTGCAAGGTGGGCGTGGATGCCTCCTCGGTGGACCAGGAGATGCTGACCCGGTTCTGTTTTGCCGATAAGCCGGTGCAATATGTGCCCATCATCTATAGTCAACTGGTGCCGTTTCTGCACAGCGGCGTCATTGATGCCGGCGTCTGGAGCGCCGATATGCTGCCGGAGGGGCTGAGCTATTATCCGATGCCCCGGCTGGATGAGCAGGAAAAAGATACCGTGGCCGTGCTTGCCTGCCGGAAAAGTGATAACATCACCGCGCAGCTGGTGCGCAAGATCCTGTCGGTGGAGCGTGTGGACCACATCCAGCAGCAGGTGATGCGCAAGCAGATCATTCCGCGCTACTAAGCAAAGGTGCTGTCAAACAGAAGTCACATCTGCATGGAGGACATGCGGATGTTTCTTTCGGGATGAAAATACAAAATATTGTATAAAACATTTTCTCCCGAAAACCGATACAGGATGTCTGATTTTTTTACAGAAAGAAAAGGAGATCTCGCATGAAAAAGATCACTCGGCGCAACTTCCTGATCGCATCCGGCAAAACCGTTGGCACACTGGCAGCTGCCTCTGCCTTTATGGGGTGTGCCAGCCCGGAGCAGGCGGAGAACTGCTTCCCCCGGTCTGCAATGCCCGTCCGGACCGATGACCGCCTGACGGCCATCGACAACATTGTGGAAAACTACATGGGACAGGGATATTTCCCCGGCGCAACGATCGTGGTGGCACGCGGCGGCAAGATCGTGTATGAAAAGGCATACGGCTACGCAATGCTCAACGACATGGGCGTGCGGCTGGACGATCCCCGCCCCATGCAGATGGATACCATGTTCGACATGGCATCCTGCACCAAGATCATGGCCACGACACAGTCCATCATGAAGCTGTACAGCGAGGGCAAGATCGACCTGAACGCCACGGTAGCAAGCTACATTCCGGAGTTTGCCAAGAACGGGAAGGAAAACGTCACCGTGCATCAGCTGCTGACCCACACCTCCGGTCTGCCGCAGTGGAAGGCGATGTTCCTCTACATCGAGAAGGACAAGGCCAAGGTGCTGGATTACATCTGCAACTGTGAGCTGATGTTCGCCCCCGGCGAGGAAAAGTACAGCGACCTGGGCTTCCAGATGCTGGGCTTCCTGGTGGAGCGGATCACCGGGCGCTCAATGGACGAATACGTCAAGAACGAGATCTACAAGCCTCTGGGGCTGAAGCGCACCACCTATCTGCCGCTGGCCAACGGCTTTACCACCGAGGATGTGGCAGCCACCTCCTTCGGCAACCCGTATGAGTATGCCATGGTGGACGAGATCGACTACCCGGGCTTTGGCTACGACTGTACCGCCGATCTGGACGCGTTCCGCACCTTCACCGGCTGGCGCAACTACACCCTGCAGGGCGAGTGCAACGACGGCAATGCATGGATGGCAAACGGCGGCGTGGCCGGTCACGCGGGCCTGTACTCCGACGCGGAAGATCTGGCCGTGCTGTGCCAGGCCATGCTGAACGGCGGCATCTACAAGGGCGTCCGCCTTTACAAGAAGGAAGTCATCGACGAGTTCACCAGCGAGCAGAACGGCAAGCCGTCCCGCGGGCTGGGCTTTGAGCGGGGCTCCTCGTTCATGGGCCGCGGCGACCGCCACTACGACGCCTTTGGCCACGCAGGCTTTACCGGCACCCATGTGGTCATGAACAAGACCAACAAGACCGCCGTCATTTTCCTGACCAACAAGCAGAACGTCGGCTTCAAGCCGGACTCCACCTCGTACTACAGCCCCTATAGCTGCTGCGGCGAGATCTGTGAGCTGGTCTGGAACATTTTTGGAACCGAAGCTCCGGCTGAGACGCTGGCCGACAAGATCGGCACCTGGCTGTAAGCAAAACAAAAAATCATTGGGAGATGTCAGAGATGGATTTTGAACCGAGATTAACGATCCTGCACCAGGCAGGGATGCTGTCCGAGGAGGATTGCCGGAAGGTACAGGATGTGATCCGCTTTTTTCAGGAGAAATACGGTCTGACATTGACCGAAGAAAACGCCTCCGCCATGATCACGCACCTGTGCGCTGCGCTGGGGCGCATCCACCGCGGAGAGCCGGTGGAGCCGCTGGACGAGGAGGTCTACGAAGAGACCAGCCAGGAGCCTACCTTCCCCAAGGCACTGGAAGCAACGCAGGCGCTGGTGCGGGAGATCCTGCCGGACCTGCCGGAGGACGAGCAGAAGTTCCTGACCATGCACATCGGGGTCGTGCTGGCACAATCGTGACAGCATTTGCATAAAACCCACATCAGAAAGGAGGGCTAGCTTATGAAAATCGTAGTAGGCGGCCAGATCGACAAGCAGAAGGTTTATGACACCATCAAGGGTGTTGTAGGCGACCGTGCCTCGGTGGAGATCAAGGATGACATTGCGGCGGCAATGGCGGTCAAGACCGGGCAGGCAGATTACTACTTCGGCGCCTGCAAGACGGGCGGCGGCGGTGCGCTGGCAATGGCCATTGCCCTGCTGGGCATGAACCAGTGCGCAACGGTGTCCATGCCGGGCAAAATGCTGAGCGAGGACGAGATCCTGGCACAGGTCAAGGCCGGCAAGAAGGCATACGGCTTTACGGATCAGCACATCGAAAAGGTCGTGCCGATCATTCTCAAGGGTCTGGGCTTCTGATCCGGATCGTCAAATAAGGAGGATTACATATGGAAACCATTCTGCGCTACGTTATCATCGCGGCAGTTGGTGCGTTGGCATCGATCCTGGCAAACCAGAGCATCGCCGTGTTCAACGACGGCCTGCGCCCGGTCCTGCCGGAGTATCTGGAAAAGCGCATGGACCGCAAGGCTCTGGCAGCCACCAGCTTTGCCATCGGCTTTGGTCTGGTCATCGGCTACGGCCTGCCCACGTCCATTGCCGCAAGCATCATCCTGATCCACTGCATCCTGCTCACCACCGACATCATCGGCACCTGGTGCCCGGACACCAAAAAGGGCATGATCGTTTCCGGCGTCATCGGCGCTGTGTACGGCGTGGCCCTGCTGTTCGGCCTGCAGGTGATCATCGACCTGTTCAACCTGCTGCCGGTCAACTTCCTGGGCAGCCTGGGCCAGGTCTCTGCCGGTATCACGCTGGCCTTCGCCATCTTCCCGGCTGTGACGGTTGCCCTGCAGTTCGGCGCTGCCAAGGGCATCATCACCGCCGTTGTGACCCTGCTGGTCCGTCAGATCGTTGAGACCTACGGCAAGATCGCACTGGACGCTGAGCACACGATCAGCCTGAACAAGGACGGTATGGCCCTGCTGGCCGGTATGATCATCATGCTGGTGTTCGCTGCCATGGATAAGGAAGGCAACGACCAGAACTCCAACGAAATGCTGACCCAGATCTTTGCCGACAAGGTCGCACGCATCCGCAAGTATATGCCGGTTCTGGCCCTCATGGGCGGCCTGATCGCAGCAGGCACCAGCATGAGCATCATGGCCGGTGACCCCATCAGCCTGGGCCTGCTGGCCGAGGGTGACCGCGTCAACGCAGGTCTGACCGCTCTGGCCCGTGCCATCGGCTTTATCCCGCTGGTTGCCACCACCGCCATCACCACCGGCGTCTACGCTCCGGCCGGCATGACCTTCGTCTTTGTGATCGGTCTGCTGATCCCCAACCCCTTTATCGCCCTGATCGCCGGTGCAGCCTGCATCTGCGTGGAGATCCTGCTGCTGAACGTCATCGCAAAGGGTCTGGACAAGTTCCCCGGCATCAAGCGCTGCGGCGACAACATCCGTACCGCTATGAGCTACGTCATCGACATCGCCCTGCTGATTGGCGGCATCCTGGCTGCTCAGGCGATCATGCCCACGACGGGTCTGTTCATCATCGTGGCATTCTGGTGCATCAACAAGTGCAGCAAGAAGCCTCTGGTCTCCATGGCGGTCGGTCCTCTGGGCGCGATCCTGGTTGGCCTGATCGCAAACGTGCTGTTCCTGCTGTCTCTGTACACCCCTGCCGCCTGATCCCCGGATAAAATGAGCGCCTCCCGGCCTGCGTCGGGAGGCGGCTCTGGTTAAGAAACAATACAGGAGGCGAATCCTTTTGAAACTGCCTGAAAAGATTCTGTATGCGCACGAGCATACGACGATCGACCTGTCCGGCCCGAAGAAGAACATCGACTGCAGACTGGATGATTTTGACGCGACCGCGGCAGAATACCGGCGGCTGGCGGAACACGGTGTGGTCGGCATCATCGACCAGACCAACCGCGGGATGGGCCGGAACGTGGCCTATGTGCAGAAAATGGCTGCACAGGCGGGGGTGGAGATCACCCACGCGACGGGCTACTACAAGGAGCCTTTTCTCCCGCCGGAGTGCTATAAGCTGACCGAACAGCAGCTGTGTGACATCATGGTGAAGGAACTGACCGAGGGCATTGAAGGCACCGGTGTCCGGGCGACCGTCATCGGCGAGATCGGCACCTCGAAGGACATCACCGAGACGGAGGCCAAGGTGTTCCGTGCGGCATCCCGCGCCCATGCAGAAACGGGGGCACCCATCTGCACCCACACAACGCTGGGCACGCGCGGCCTGGAGCAGCTGGAGATCTTCAAGAGCTTTGGCGTTGACCTGAGCCGGGTGGTGCTGAGCCACATCGACCTGTCGGCCGATCTGGATTACATGAAGCGCCTGCTGGATCAGGGGGTCAACATTGCGTTCGACACCATCGGCAAGTGCAACTACCAGCCCGATGTCTCCCGTGCAGACTGGCTCAGCTGCCTTTGTGCGGAAGGGTACGACACGCAGATCGTCATGAGCATGGACATCACCCGCCGCAGCAACTTTGCAGACCGGGGCGGTGTGGGCTACAGCTACCTGCTGGACACCTTTGCTCCGCTGGCAAGCGAGGCAGGCGTGCCGGACCGCGCATGGGAGAACCTGCTGTACCGCAATGCACTGCGCATCTACAAAGGACAGAAATAACAAGGATTCGAGGAATTGACAATGAAAACCTATCCCCTGCATTCTATCTCGCTGGAACAGGCAAAACAGCTCCAGTTCAAGGTCATTGACGCAGTGACCCGCAATTTTCAGGGAGAGGAAGTCCTCTCGCTGGGCGACCTCGGCGTGGTGAAAGGGCTGAACAAGCCCCGCTGCACGGTAAAGGTGGAAAAGGTCTTTGCCGACACCTTTGATGCCCCGGCGGCGCTGCTTGTGCGCGGCTCCGGCACGGGCGCGATCCGTTGGGCTCTGACCGCTTGCCTGAAACCGGGGGATGCCATTCTGGTGCACACCTCGCCCATCTATACGACGACGCAGGTGACCATCGACGCCATGGGGCTGAAACCCATCCGCGCGGACTTCAACGATCTGGAACAGCTCAAGGCCGTCTGTGCGCAGCACAAGGACGAGATCCGCGGCGCCCTGGTGCAGCTGACCCGGCAGAAGCCGGAGGACCGCTACGACTACAAGGCCGTGATCGCAGCCATCAAGGCTGCGCTGCCGGGCATCCCGGTGGTGACCGATGACAACTACGCCGCCCTGAAAGTGGACGCCATCGGCTGCCAGGCGGGGGCCGACCTGTCCACCTTCTCCTGCTTCAAGATCCTTGGTCCGGAGGGCGTCGGTGCAGTGATCGGCAGCAAGGAGCTGATCGACCGCATCTACAAGATGCAGTATTCCGGCGGCAGTCAGGTGCAGGGACACGAAGCCATGGAGGCCCTGCGCGGCCTGATCTATGCGCCGGTGGCGCTCGCCATCCAGAGCGAGGTCAACGAGGAGCTGGTCCGCCGCCTGAACGCCGGCGAGGTCCCCCATGTGCGGCAGGCGTTCCTGGCAAACGCGCAGAGCAAGGTGCTGCTGGTGGAGTTTGATCAGGAGATCGCCGAAAAAATTCTGGACGCTGCCCCGAAGTTCGGCGCAGCGCCGCATCCGGTGGGCAGCGAGAGCAAATACGAGTTTGCCCCCATGATCTACCGTGTCAGTGGAACGTTCCGTGCGCAGGACCCGACCATTGAACACCGGATGATCCGCATCAACCCCATGCGCAGCGGCCCGGACACCATCATCCGCATCCTGCGCAGCTGCATGGAGCAGGTCGAGGAAAACTGAACCGCTGAAAAAACGAGAGGAAAAGGAGAGATGCCCTGTGTTTTTAAAGACCGTAATGGAGCGCAACCAGCCGTTGGTGCGTCTGGGCATTGAATGGCAGCAGAATGGCGTGATCCTGCCGGACACCTATCTGCTGGATTACGACACGATCCTGGAAAATGCCCGCAGCATCAAACAGGCAGGCGACGCAAACGGCGTGCAGAACTTTTTCATGCTCAAGCAGATCGGACGCAACCCCCTGATCGCCCGTGCGCTGACCGACATGGGATATGTGGGCGCTGTGTGCGTGGACTTCCGCGAGGCGCTGACGATGGTGGAAAATCAGATCCCCCTCGGCAACGTAGGGCATCTGGTCCAGATCCCCCGGGCGGCCCTGAAAAAGATCCTCCGCGCAAAGCCGGTGATCGTAACGGTGTACACGCTGGAAAAAGCCCGCGAGATCAGCGCAGTCTGCACCGAGCTGGGCCTGCACCAGAAGCTGATGCTCCGTGTTCTGGGAGAAGGCGACATGCTGTATTCCGGGCAGTACGGCGGCTTTGAATTGCAGGAACTGGACAGCGCAGTGCGTGCGATCGAGGCGATGCCGAATGTGGAGGTGGGCGGCGTGTGCAGCTTCCCTTGCTTTTTGTACGACGAAGCGGCACAGGACATCCTGCCCATGCCCAACCTCCGGACCGTGCAGACCGAAATGCTGCGCGCCCGCGGCTACCGGGACCTGATGCTCAATACGCCCAGTGCCACCTGCACCCACAGCATCCCGATGATCGCGGCGGCAGGCGGCACCCACGGGGAACCGGGACACGGCCTGACCGGAACGACACCGTATCATGCCGGCCACCCGGATGCCGAGGAGCGCCCCGGCTACCTGTATGTTTCGGAGGTCAGCCACAATCTGGGCGATAAGGCGTACTGCTACGGCGGCGGGCATTACCGCCGCGGCCATATGAAGAACGCCCTGGTGGGCACGACGCCGGAAAATGCAAAGGTCGTGCCGGTGCTGCCGCCGGACGACTCCAGCATCGACTATCATTTTGAACTGCAGCAGAACTGTCCGGTCTCGGCTGCGGCGGTCATGGCGTTCCGGACACAGTTCTTTGTGACCCGGAGCCGGGTGGCAGTGGTCAAAGGGCTGTCCTCCGGCAAGCCGGAGCTGGCGGGCCTGTACTCTGCGCTGGGAGAACCGGTCCGGGAATGACAGAAAGGATAATTCGCAATGGGAAAGTTTGTTGTAATCGTTCTGGATGGTTTTGGTGTGGGCGCAATGCCGGATGTGCCGCAGGTGCGCCCTGCGGACTGCGGTGCCAACACCTGCGTGCATATCTTTGAGCGCACGCCGGACCTGAAGCTGCCCAATCTGGCAAGCCTTGGTCTGGCGAACATCGTGGGGCGGGAGTTCCCCGGCCTGCCGTTTGCGACGGATGCAATGTTCGGCCGTGCCGAGCTGATGCACGATGGTGCGGACACCTTCTTCGGCCATCAGGAGATCATGGGCACCCGCCCGGCAAAGCCCTTCGGCGAGCCGATCTGCAATAAGATCGAGCTCATCAAAAAGACGCTGGAGGATGCGGGTTACCATGTCCGGTATTACACCGGAACATCCGGCAAGCGCCTGCTGATCGTCAACGAGGCCTGCACCGTGGCCGACAATGTGGAATGCGATCCGGGTCAGGCCTTCAACGTCACGGCGGCCATCGACGACCTTGATTTTGAGGAAGAGCTCAAGATCGGTCATCTGGTGCGCAGCGTGTCGGTCGTGCCCCGCGTCATCACCTTCGGCGGGCGCGGCGTGCACCTGCAGAACCTGCTGGATGCCATTGAGGAACACGGCGATTACATCGGCGTGAATGCCCCGGCCAGCGGCGTTTACAACAACGACTACCATTGCATCCACATGGGCTACGGCGTTGACCCGGAGGTGCAGATCCCGACGATTTTGGGCAAGAGCGGCCTGCCGGTGTTCCTGCTGGGCAAGGTGGCCGACGTGGTCACGAACAATTACGGCACCAGCATCCCCATGGTGGACACGGCCAGCGTGCTGCAGCGCACCCTGGAGATCGTAAAGGAGCAGGAGACTGCGTTCATCTGCACCAACGTGCAGGAAACGGACCTGTGCGGCCACCGGGAGAATGTCGCGGCCTACGCAGACCGCCTGCGGGTGGCGGACGAATGGATCGGCAAGATCCGCGACGCCCTGGGCGAGGACGATATCCTCATCGTGCAGGCGGACCACGGCAACGACCCGACCATCGGACACCCGCACCACACCCGTGAGATGGTGCCGCTGATGATCCACAGCGCCCACTCCGCCCCCAAGAATATCGGGATCCGCAAGACCCTCAGCGATGTCGGTGCGACCGCTGCGGACTATTTCCACAGCAAGGCACCGGAAAACGGCACCAGCTTTCTGCCGCTGCTGCTGAAGTAAAAACAAAGGAGCGGAGAACCGATGAAGATCATTCGCGCAAACGATTACGCAGACATGTCCCGCAAGGCGGCCAACATCCTTTCGGCGCAGATCATCCTGAAACCCGACTGCGTGCTGGGTCTGGCCACCGGCGGCACCCCGGTGGGTGCCTACCAGCAGCTGGTGGAGTGGTACAACAAGGGTGACCTCGACTTTTCGGGGGTGACGACCGTCAATCTGGATGAGTACCGCGGCCTGCCCAAGGACCACCCGGAAAGCTACTGGAGCTTCATGCACCGCCACCTGTTCGACCACGTCAACATCAACCCCGCCCGCATCAACCTGCCGGACGGCACCAACCCCGATGCGGACGCAGCCTGCGCCCAGTACAACCAGATCATCCACAGCGTGGGCGGCATCGACCTGCAGCTGCTGGGCCTTGGCCCGAACGGCCACATCGGCTTCAACGAGCCGGGCAATGCGTTTGAGCTGGAGACCCACTGCGTCGATCTGACCGAAGCCACCATCGAGGCCAACAAGCGCTTCTTTGACGGCAACGAAGATCTGGTGCCCAGGCAGGCCTATACCATGGGCATCAAGACCATCATGCAGGCCCGCAAGGTGCTGGTGGTCGCCAACGGCCTGGCCAAGGCAAAGGCCGTCAAAGCAGTCGTGTCCGGCCCGGTCACGCCGGAATGCCCCGGCTCCATCCTGCAGCTGCATCCGGACTGCACGCTGGTGGCAGATGAAGAGGCCCTGAGCCTTCTGTGACCTGCCCGCTGCCGTAACAAGACAGCAGACCGTAAACGATCCGAGCAAGTTCGCCGTTCCGTCAAAGGAGCGGCGAACTTTTTTGTGCAGAGGGCGCCTGCAATGCACAAAAGAGGCAAAAGGAAACCCGGCAGGTATGACCTCCGCTTTTGCATACAACTTGCTTTAGCTGCGTGCATTTCGTTTTGCACAAAAATAACCGCCCGCTTCAAAGTTTTCTTTGAAACTGACGGCATGAATGATGAACTTGATTTTGAAATTTTGAGTATCGGAACAGGTTCCCTCAAACGAAAATTTCTAAGATTGAACCCCTTCACAGAGTACGCGCAAGCAGGGCAGCTGTATATACAACTGTTCATTTTGCTTTGCAAAATGCTTGTTGGGAAACACCCAAACCCGTGAACTGCATCCACTGGATGCAGTCTGCGCGATTGCATCGCTAAAAGAAAAAACACCCCGGCATCTTTCCTTCGCGCGGAAGATACCAGGGCGTCCTCAAAAACCATCTTATGCTTTTTTCACGAGCAATGCCTGATAGGGCTGCAATTCCACATCGGCCAGCCAGACAGTCTTGCCGTCAGCGGTGGTATACTTTCCGCCCAGAGCGTCAAGGCTTGCACCGGCAGGGTATTCGGTAAAGTTGAACAGACCCACCAGCGTTTCCTCACCGCGCTTGCGCACCAGTGCCAGCACACCGGGGTTGTGACTGTCCCATGTCGTGACCCACGCATCCGGGCTGAAGCACTCGTCTGCCCGCATCTTGCGCAGTTCTTCCATGCCCTGCCACAGAGCGTTTTGCAGCGTACCTTTCCGGGTGCGCTGTTTTGCGTTTTCCCAGTTGAATTTGCTGCGGTGCAGGTTGCGGCTGTCCTCCACACGGTCGGGGTCGTTCTTGTAGTCCCAGCCGTTGAGCTGTGCGATTTCATCGCCGCAGTTCAGCATCGGGAAGCCCTGCAAAAATGCCATTGCCGTGTGCAGGAGCAGGTCGCGTTTCACGGCGTAATCCAGTGCGATCGTATCATTCTTTTCCAACGCCTGCTCCACGCCGCACAGGCTGGCGGTGGTGCCGCAGCTCCGGGCATCGCCGGTGGCGGGGTCGTAGTTATAGAGTTCGCCTTTTGCCCAGCTCCCGGGGAAATTGCCCTCATAGAAGTGGTAGAGATACTCTTTGTGCTTCTGTGGGTCGATGCCAAGCTTTTCTTCCACCGCTTCGTCCAGACCCCAGCCGATATCATCGTGGCAGCGCAGATAGTTCACGAACCAGCAGTTTTTCGGCAGGGCATGCAGGGCATCCAGCTGCGCTTTCAGCAGCCGGGTGTCCCGGCTTGCGAGGGCGCTCCACAGGTTGACCATGGTGGACACGTTGTAGAGCATATGGCATTCCGGTTTTTCCGGGGTGCCGAAGTAGGCGGCAAGCTCCTTGGGAGCCATGACCACCTCGCCCTTGAGGATGACCGCCGGGCAGACGCATTCCAGCACCATGCGGAGCATCCGCACGATGGTATGCACCTGCGGCAGATTGCGGCAGGTGGTGCCCAGCTGCTTCCAAATATAGGGCACGGCATCAATGCGGAACACCTCTACGCCCAGATTTGCCAGATGCAGAATGCTCTTGGTCATGTCCACGAACACTGCCGGGTTTGCGTAGTTCAGGTCCCACTGATAGTCGTGGAAGGTGGTCAGCACCCACTTGTGCATCTCCTCGCACCATGTAAAGTTGCCGGGGGCCGTGTTCGGGAACACCTGCGGTACGGTCTGTTCGTACTGGTCGGGAATGGTGCGGTCATCGTAGCAGTGATAATACGCCTGATAGGTTGCATCTCCGGCTTTTGCCGCCATGGCCCAACGGTGGGTGCTGGCAGTGTGGTTCATGACGAAATCCAGACACAGGCTGATGTCGGCTTTGCGCAGTTCGCGGGTCAGATTCTCCAAATCCTTATTTGTGCCGAGGGCAGGGTCTACCGTGTCGAAATCCTCCACCGCATAGCCGCCGTCGTTGTGTGGATGCGGCATCCGGAGCAGGGGCATCAGGTGCAGGTAGGTCAGCTTCTGCTCCTTGAGGTAGGGCAGCTTCTTTGCCAGTTCCTTCAGGTTTCCGGCAAAGAGGTCGGTGTACATGGTCATGCCGAACATATTGCCGCGTTTATACCATTCCGGGTCGGCGGTGCGGGCTTTGTCCAGTGCTTTCAGTTCCGCACTGCGGACCTTCCATGCCTGCTCCATTTCGGCTTCCAGCGTGTGCAGGGCTTCACGGTCGTGGTACAGCTCCATGAACAGCCATTCCAGTTCGTCCTTGTGCTTGGCAAACCGGGACTCAAATTCCTGTTTTGTTGCCATGGTTCAGTCCTCCACTTCTGCAAGGGTGGGCATGGCGGGGATGGCACCGTGACGGCTGGTGGTGATGCTGGCAGCCTTGTTGGCAAAGGCCAGAATGCCTTCCAGCTTGTCCACGGTCAGGGTGTTCAAATCCTCCTTGCAGAGCTTGGACAGAGCAGCCCCAAAGAAGGTATCGCCTGCGCCGTTGGTGTCGCCCACCTTGCAGGGGACGCCAGCCACATGGCCGGTCTTGTCCCCAAAGCGGTAGAATACGCCGTTTGCACCCAAGGTGACAAAAATCAGCCGGATGCCGTTCTGTGCCAGTTGTGCCGTGCCGCTTTCGCAGTCGGTGGTGCCGGTGAGCAGGGGCAGCTCTTCATCAGACACTTTCAGAATATCCACCAGCGGCAGGGGAGCCTTCATCTGGGCAATGGCATCCTCTTTGTTCTTCCAGAGGTTGGCACGGTAATTGGGGTCATAGGTGATGGTAGCCCCCAGCTTTTTGGCACGGGCGGCAGCGTCCAGCGTAGCGGTACGGGAGGGGTCAGCGGTCAGGCTGACAGAACCGAAGTGGACGATTTTGGCAGCTTTCAGAGCCTCGTCCGAAATATCCTCTTTGCACAGCATCACGTCAGCGTTGGCACTGCGGTAGAAGCTGAAATCCCGCTCACCGGTGGCATCCACCGAAACAACAGCCATGGTGGTGGGGTGGTCTGCATCCACCGCCATGCCGGAAACGTCCACCTTGTTCTCTGCCAGAACCTCTTTCAGGTAGCGGCCAAAGGCATCCGCACCCACCTTGCCGATAAAGGCGGTCTGTGCGCCCAGCCGGGCGGCAGCCACAGCCAGATTTGCCGGGGCACCGCCGGGGTTTGCGGCAAACTGAGGAATGCCCTTTTCATCCTTGCCGGTCTGGGTCAGGTCGATCAAAACTTCGCCAATCGTTAAAATGTCCATGGTTGCTCTCCTTATCATTCATCATAGTGGGGTGTCTGCTCCGGGAACTGCTGGCTGATCTTTTCTTCAATGCCATAGGCGGCATTGAAATCGTTGTACAGCAAAAAGAAGCAGACGAACCAGATAAACCACACACCGAGGAAAGGCACAAGAAAGCCCGTCCACGGCAAAAACAACACAAACAGCAGCCACCATACCAGCTGAAGTACGGCTGCACCCAGAACGTGCTTGCCGTATTTCAGGCAGAATAGCACGGCATTTTGCAGGCGGTGAAGGTTGCTTTCTTCAAACAATACCACCTGCGGCCAGAACGCAGTAAACAGCATGAACAGAATCAGCAGCCCGGCCAGAAAAACAGCCATGGTTCCGATACCGGGCAGACGCTCCCCGGAGAACAGCACCATGCCGAAAAACAGCTCGATGCCAAGTGCCAGGCTGAACACCACACCGGGCAGAAGGGATGCTTTCCAGTTTTGTTTCATGCCCTTGCAGTAGTTTTCCCACCAGCCCCGGGGCGCATCCCGGTAGCTGCGGAACAGCGCGTCCATCATGCAGGAAATGGCCGGCCCCACCAGCAGTCCGCCCACCACGCAGACCGGGATCAGCACCAGCAGACTGGAAGAAAGCAGGGCGTACCCCACCCCCAGCCCATAGGGGATGCACAAACCCAAGGTGACAAAATCCGCAAAGAGAAAGCTTTTCCAGTCTCGTTCCAGCAGCTCCTGATACCGGGGCAGACCAGTGGCGCGTTGACCATGGATGACCGGGTCACTCGGAAAGAATAAGCCCATTTCTACGCCTCCTTAATAGGTGCAGCCGTTCAGAAATTCGGTCAGTACAGCCAGTGCATCGCCGGTGTAGCTCTCCTGACAGGAAAGCTCCCACTCTATGGCACTGGTGCCCTTCTGTCCAAAGGCGGCAACGCCAAAGGCATAGGGGTTGCTCTTGTCCTGATAGGCAAACTGAATGACAGTGTACTCCTGCCCGGCGGCAGTCAGGGTCTGTGTGTCAGAAATATCGTAGTTCTGCTGTGCCAGCTCCTGCCAGCCGGAAACAGCGGAAGCTGCCTTTTCTTCGGTCTTGTTTTCCTGTACCACCAGCGTCAGCTGGGCATCATAGAGATCGACTGTCTTACCCTCGCTGTTTTCATAGGGCTGGGGTTCTCCGTTGACCCAAGAAGCATAGTACAGGCCGTTGGCGGCAAGGATATCCTTGTTGTCCAGCAAGGTGAAGTCCTCCGGCGGGGCAGGGGCAACCAGCGTTTTGCCTACCGGAGCCGTCCCATCCGCATTTACCAGCGGATCACTTTTCAAATTTTCATCCTTCACACCGCAGCCAGTACAGAGAACTGCCGCCAGCGCAAGTGCTACAACACACAACCAGTTCCGTTTCATGGAGTTGCTCCTTCCGTCAGAATCTCCCACAGCCGCTGTGCTCCTTCCCGGGCAAGGGCGGCTTTTTCGTTCTTGGGCTCTTCATAAAAGGCCCTGCGGCCTAAAAATAATCCGTTTACCAGTTCTGCGCTGCTGCCAGTAACGGTGGTTCCCAACACGGTGGTCTGATACGTTCCAAGGTCGTATCCGGCCAGCACCGGGCAGTCTGCCCAAGGCACGGTCTTTCCGGCGGCGGTATAGTCGTTGTCGCCCGGCGGAGTGCCGTCCCAGTTGGCAAGTGCCTGATAGTCCAGCTGAAAATGCGCCGGGTCATCCAGCAGCAGAAAATAGCTTTCCTCGGCGTTCATATCCGCCAAAAACTGCATCTGTGCGGCAAGCGCGTAAGTAGAAGCGTTTTCCACGTCCTCAGTGTCGCTGACATACTGGTTGAGCTTGACCGAAACGATTCCGTCGCCGTTCAGATCTTCGCCATACTGCGCAAAAGCGGCTTCGATGGCGTGGGCTGTATCCTCCGGCAGAGCACTTTTGCCCACATAGGCGATCTGATAGTCCGGCAGGGTTTCGCCCCAGTGCAGGGCGTTGCCCAGCCAGCTGATGCCGACCCAAAGCGCCACAGCCGCAATAATAAGGTAGAGCCAGTGGT